>BNJU01003502.1_pt1 | contig 175193 bp, 235 predicted proteins | sample 8539281 | NCBI WGS metagenome assembly BNJU01 (sample SAMD00202456, study PRJDB9452) | human saliva metagenome | isolation source: human saliva | place: Japan
GGTTCGAAAAAGAATCTGCCTTTTTATTTTAGGGATGAAAGAGAAATTAAAACAATGAAAGAAATGAATTCTTATAAATCTGAGCATAAAAAAATAGAGAGGACAAGGATAGTCCTCTCTATTTGATAACTTATTATTAACTCAGTTTAGTTGACAAAGTAACTTTTTTTAGAGATTATGTATAGAAATTTTTATTGAGTTCATTAACAACCTGCATAATAGACATTCGACTAATATTGATAATTCTCTTGTTTTCTATCCCTTTTATATCAAAATTTGTGATGATGGCATCATAGTCACTTTCTATGATTTCATTGATGTTTAAAGTTGCCTTGTCCCATGTCTCGTACTGAATATTGTTAGAAGTGTGAAATTCATAAAATGAAATCAAGAATCGTGGATGGGCAAAGTCATACTCACTAAGAACAAGAACTTTTGTCTTTTTTTTGTGTTCAAATAATTGTTCTGTAAGGCTATCGGCATGGGTAAAAAGAGTATAAATAAGATGTGAAAGAGCAAGAGACTTCTTCTTTTGTCCTATAATGTTCTTATACCGAACCATTTCAAAAACAGCAGCATCGTAAAATTTAGGAAAAAACTTTTTAATCTTTCCAAGTGTATAATCTTTATTTTTTTGGAAATAATAGATTCAGAGTTAATTTCTCTTCGTTCTAGTAGAGCAGTATTATGTAAATTCCAAATCAATGCATCTGCATTTGAAAATTGAACACCAAATTTACGAGTTAAGTTGTCTAGTATATCTCGTGCAGCATGATAGGAACGGTTGACCTCTTCATAGATTTGACGAGCATCTAGAAATTCCTCAACTGTAAAGAAAAGACCAGGCTCAGCAAAAGGACTAAAGATTTGACTGAGTGTTTCAGGAGTAATTGTGATATTGAGTTGTTTTTCCAAGGTTAGCAATTGATTTTGATATTTCGGAAGTTTATTGAAGATTGGATTTAACCAGGAAGTAGCTTGTTCAGATAACTGAATAAAATAACCTCTCTTCATTCGGTGCAAATCGACTGTAGCCTGTGTTTTAATTTGATAAAGATTTTGATATTTTGCAGGAAATTTTGTCAATTTGAGAAAGAAAGAAACAAAGTTATCAATATCTGTTTCTTTGACCTCTGTAAAAGGCCAATCTAGAAAACTATAAGCTTCGTGGAAATATTGGGAGAAGAAAAAGCGAATATCTTTTTCGTTCCCGATGATAGAGATAGGAGTTACCTTAAGTTTAAAACGGTAGGTTCCATCAAGAATCTTATTGATATCCGCAACCTTCTTACGCAAAGAAGGAAGAGAAATATCCAATGATTCGACAAGGTGTTCATAGGTGAAGGGACTATCCAAAAGGAAAAATGCCTTCAAAATTCGAAAATAATCAGACGTTTGTAAAAAATATTGGTAGATTCGCTCAATGCCATTATTTTGAATATTTACCATCATAATCCCTGCGGTTGAATGTTTGATATCAAAGTCGGGAAAGATCTCGCGTAATTCCTTGATGTCACTTTTAATGATACGAGCATTGTGACCAATGGTTTTAGATAAATTATCAAGGTAAATCCAGTCTGGATTTTCAAATAAATATTCCAAGATCTTTAATTGCCGTTGTTCTTTTGGGCTGAGTAATTCTCTCATGAAAAATAAACTCCTGCGATAAACTAATATCTACTTATAAATAATTTGCAATTTCTTACAATTATATCACTAGAATATTAAAAAAACAATGAAATTTAATATGAATTTTTGTAAAAATTGGCAAAATAAATAACCGTCTATAAAAAAATAAAGACTCTAGCAGACATAACTTTTTCTACATCATAAAGAAAATAAATAAAATAATCTGTTTTTTTGATAATACATGATTGTAAAAAAACATAGAGAATGATGTTGTATCTCTTAAATAAGAAATAACCCCTCAAGAAGTTATAGGAAGAATCAACTTCTTGGGGGTAATTGCAAATAAGTCAGATTTCTATTGCTTATTTTCGATACAAGCGATCGTATTGGTAGTATGGATCAAAGGTTACGTTAATTCCCAATTTACGGAGAACGTTCTTGTCTTCATCTGTTAAGATAATCGTAGAATGAGCTTCGCTTCCTTTGAGGTTTCCGAGTTCTTTCATGGCGCGATCTGCATCCGGATTCTGCATGGCTGTAATTGCAAGAGCGATGAGAATCTCGTTAGAATGAAGACGTGGATTTCGACTACCTAAGTGATTGATTTTCAAACCTTGGATTGGTTTCACCACTTCTGGTTCAATTAATTTGGTTTCGGCATCGATGTTCGCTGACTTTTTGATAGCATTGATCACAGCAGCAGCTGTCGGACCAAAGAGTTCTGAATTTTTACCAGTGACAATTTCACCAGAAGGTAACTCAAGTGCTAGAGCAGGTCCATCTGTTTCTTCAGCTTTTTGTCGAGCGGCAACAGCAACCTTACGGTCAGCTGGTGTGATACCGAGATCATTCATGAGAAGTTCGATTTTCTTGACAGCAGACTCAGCAACTTTTTTTCAGCCTTGAAAGTCGAGAACTGTTTGGTAGTAGCGACGGATAATTTCTTGTTTTGATGCTTCAATGGCAGCGTCGTTATCCGTGATTGCAAAACCAACCATATTGACACCCATGTCAGTTGGAGATGCATAAGGAGATTCACCCAAGATACGTTCGAGCATACGCTTGAGAACAGGAAAAATCTCGATATCACGATTGTAGTTGACTGTAGTTTCTCCATAAGTTTGGAGATGGAATGGGTCGATCATATTGACATCGTCAAGGTCTGCAGTAGCAGCCTCATAGGCTAAGTTAACCGGATGATGGAGAGGTAGATTCCAAACTGGGAAGGTTTCAAACTTAGCATAACCAGATTTGACGCCATTCAGTTGGTCGTGGTACATGTTAGACATACAAGTTGCCAACTTACCTGAACCAGGCCCTGGAGCAGTCACGACAATTAAATTGCGACTCGTTTTGATATAGTCGTTTTTACCCATACCTTCAGGCGAGATGATATGGTCCATATCTGTTGGATATCCCTTGATTGGGTAGTGGAGATACGAATCAATCCCATTTTTTTCTAATTGGTTACGGAAGGTATCTGCAGCAGGTTGACCGGCGTATTGTGTGATAACGACAGAGCCAACAAAGATACCCAATTCGTTAAATTTATCAATCAAACGAAGCACTTCTTGGTCGTATGAAATACCCAAGTCGCCACGAGACTTTGAGTGCTCGATATTGCTAGCGTTAATGGCAATGACAACCTCAACTTGTTCTTTCAACTCTTGCAAGAGTTTGATTTTGTTATCCGGCTCATATCCAGGAAGGACACGGGCAGCGTGGAAGTCTTCCAACATCTTGCCTCCAAACTCCAAGTAAAGCTTGCCGTCAAACTGGTTAATACGCTCCAAAAATATGGTCACGTTGTAAATTTAGATATTTTTTTCAGAACTAAAAAGCTTGTTTTTTTCATTTTTTTACCTCTGTTTTCTATTATATAAAAAAATAAAAAGATAAGAAACTAGAGAGTAATAAAAGTAAGAAAAAGATAAAAGCAAACGCTTGCATAAACCATAAAAAAAAGTCTATGATGGAGTAAAGTGAATTTAAAAAGAGGTGAAAAAGATGCAAGAAAAAAATGGTGGCATAATGCAGTTGTCTATCAAGTCTATCCCTAAAAAGCTTTCAAGGATAGTAATGGAGATGGGATTGGTGATTTGCCTGGAATTACTAGTAAGTTAGACTATCTAGCTAAGCTTGGGATCACAGCAATTTGGCTTTCTCCAGTTTATGATAGCCCCTATGGATGACAATGGTTACGATATTGCCAATTATCAAGACATCGCTTCTATCTTTGGAACCATGGAAGATATGGACCAGCTGATCGCCGAAGCTAAAAAAAGAGACATTCGAATCATCATGGACTTGGTGGTCAACCATACCTCAGACGAGCATGCTTGGTTTATTGAAGCGCGTGAAAACCCTGATAGTCCTGAGCGAGACTACTATATCTGGCGTGATGAACCCAATGATTTAACCTCTACTTTTAGTGGTTCTGCATGGGAATATGATGAAAAATCTGGTCAATACTATCTACACTTTTTCAGTAAGAAACAACCAGACCTTAACTGGGAAAACGAAGAGCTCCGCCATAAAATCTATCAAATGATTAATTTCTGGATTGACAAGGGTATCGGTGGCTTCCGTTTGGATGTGATCGATATGATTGGCAAGATTCCAGATGAGAAGGTCGTCAGCAACGGTCCTATGTTGCACCCTTATCTCAAGGAGATGAACAAGGCAACTTTTGGCGACAAAGATTTGTTGACTGTTGGTGAAGCTTGGGGAGCAAATCCAGAAGAGGCCAAGAAATATTCGAATCCAGAAGGTCAAGAGTTGTCTATGGTCTTCCAATTTGAACATATCTGTCTTCAGTATCAGGAAGGACAACCTAAGTGGCACTACCAAAAAGAGCTAAATGTAGGGAAATTAAAAGAGATTTTCAACAAGTGGCAGACAGAATTAGGAGTTGAGGATGGCTGGAATTCCCTTTTTTGGAATAACCATGACCTTCCACGAATCGTCTCTATCTGGGGAAATGACCGAGAATACCGCGAAAAATCCGCCAAAGCCTTTGCAATCTTGCTTCATCTTATGAGAGGAACACCTTATATTTACCAAGGTGAGGAGATTGGAATGACCAACTATCCATTTGAAACTCTGGACCAAGTTGAAGATATTGAATCTATCAACTATGCTAAAGAAGCGCTAGAACAAGGTGTACCGCTAGAGCAAATTATGGATAGCATTCGTGTGATTGGACGTGACAATGCTCGTACCCCAATGCAGTGGGATACTACAGATTATGCTGGCTTTTCAAGCTCGAAACCATGGTTAGGAGTCAATCCAAACTATGCGAAGATTAATGTAGAAGAGGCTTTAGCAAATCCAGATTCCATCTTTCTATACTTATCAAAAATTAGTTCAGATTCGCAAAGAAAACAGCTGGCTAGTTCAAGCTGACTTTGAATTATTAGAAACGGCTGAGAAGGTCTTTGCCTATATCCGTAAGGACGGGGAACGCCGTTTCCTAGTAGTAGCTAATCTCTCAAATCAAGAACAAGAATTTCACTTTAATGGGGTTCTCAAATCAATCTTGCTTGCTAACACCGAGGTTCAAGAAAACCTCGAGCAACTAACACTAGCTCCTTGGGATGCCTTCTGTGTCGAATTAGCTAATTAAACCTAAAAACTCAAGTATCTTAGATGCTTGAGTTTTTTTCTAAAATAAGTGTAGAAATTTCTAAAAAATATTAGTTTTGAATTTTCTAAAAAAATTGCATGAAAACCCTTGCTTTTTATAAAAAAATAGGGTATAATGGTGAAAAATAGCATTTTAAAGGAGAATACCGATGAAATCGAAAAAGTTGCTCGCAGTAGCAGGGATAACGATGAGTGCAGCTCTTCTTTTGGTAGCTTGTAGTAAGGCTGAGAAAAAAGCAGACGCTCCAACAACATTTTCGTACGTATATGCCATCGATCCATCAACATTGGACTATAGCGTTACTAGTAAAAGTTCAACATCAGACGTTATCGCTAACTTGGTCGACGGACTCTTGGAAAATGACAAATACGGAAACTTGATTCCATCTCTTGCCGAAGACTGGTCGGTTTCACAAGACGGTTTGACCTATACTTACAACTACGTAAAGGTGTCAAATGGTATACTTCTGAAGGTGAGGAGTACGCCGAGGTCAAGGCTCAAGACTTTGTGACTGGTTTGAAACATGCTGCTGATGGCAAATCGGATGGTTTAACTCTTATCCAAGATTCTATTAAAGGTTTGGCAGAATACGTCAGCGGGGAAAGCAATGACTTTTCAACAGTTGGAGTTAAAGCAATTGACGACTACACTGTTCAATACACCTTAAACCAACCAGAAAGCTTCTGGAATTCTAAGGTAACAACAGCGACTATGCTCCCAGTTAATGAAGAATTCTTAAACTCTCAAGGTAAAGATTATGGTGCAGCAACACCTTCAGGTATTCTCTATAATGGACCATATATTTTGAAGAACTTCACTTCAAAATCAGTGATTGAGTACGAAAAAAATCCAAATTATTGGGATAAGGACAATGTTAAGATTGACCACGTCAAACTTACTTTCTACGATGGATCTGACCAAGAATCATTGATTCGTAGTTTCTCATCAGGAGCCTACACAACAGCTCGTCTCTTTCCAACAAGTTCAAACTTTGACTCAACTAAGCAAGAATACGGGGATAAGATTGTCTATAGCCCGCAAGAAGCGACCAGCTATTACTTTACTTTCAACGTGAATCGTCAGTCTTACAATAAAACAGCAAAGACAGATGAAGCACAAAAGACTTCTACAAAAGAAGCACTTCTCAATAAAAGCTTCCGCCAGGCAATCAACTTTGCTCTTGACCGTCATTCATACTCTGCTCAGATGAATGGTGAAGAAGGAGCGGACAAGATTATCCGTACCAGTCTTGTACCTTATGACTATGTTCAGGTCGGTGAAAAGACCTTCGGTGAATTGGCTCAAGAACAATTGGTAACATACGGAGACCAGTGGAAAGATGTAGCTTTGACAGATGGTAAAGACACACTTTACAATCCAACAAAAGCAAAAGCTGCCTTTGAAAAAGCAAAATCAGAATTGCAAGCTAAAGGTGTAACCTTCCCAATCCATTTGGATATTCCAGTTGAACAGACAGATGTCATTGCTGTTCAACAAACCAACTCCCTCAAACAATCTGTCGAAGCAGCGCTTGGAACTGAAAATGTTGTCATCGATGTGCTTCAAATGACAGATAATGAGAAAATGAGTATTACTTCTCAAGCTAAGGTTCCTTCTCAAAAAGACTATGACTTGAACGGAACTGGTTGGGGACCAGACTATCAAGATCCAGCTACCTATCTAAATATCTTGGATGCTAAGAAGGGTTCTGCCCTTAAACACTTGGGTATCACAAAAGGTAAAGATCCAGAAGTCATGGCTCAAGTTGGACTTGATGAGTACAAGAAACTCTTGGATGATGCAGCATCAGAAACAACCGACCTTAACAAACGCTATGAAAAAAATATGCTAAAAGCACAGGCTTGGGTATCTGATAGTTCACTTCTCATTCCCTGTAGCATCTTCAGGAGGTTCTCCTACAGTTAGTCGTACAGTACCATTTTTCGAAAGCCTACTCTCAAGTTGGGATCAAGGGAGATCCGTTTGTATTTAAAGGTTTAGAGTTGCAAAATGATATTGTAACCACTAAAGAATACGAAGAAGCTCTTAAGAAATGGCAAAAAGAGAAAACTTGAAACCAACGCTAAATATCAAAAAGAGTTAGCCAACCACGTTAAATAATCTTAAACAACGATGAAAGAAATCCTGATTTTATGCGGGATTTCTTTCTTTTTTTTTCATATAATGACGAGAGGGCAAATAATTATATAACTTTACTATAACTTTACTTTTGGGGTGAAATTTGATAGAATAGCTGTATCTGTATGTCATAAAACCTAACATATAAGGAGAAAATGAATCATGAAACTCAAAAAACGACTGATTGGAGCGGGGTTGACGCTTGCTGCGGCGGTCTTATTGACAGCGTGTGGGAAGTCAGCATCAGATGCTAAAACCTACTCGTCAACATTTGGTGCCGACCCGACAACCTTCAACTACCTGTTGGATTACTCTGGTGATAATACCGCTGTTGTAACCAACTTGGTAGATGGTTTGCTTGAAAATGACAATTATGGGAATCTCATTCCTGCTCTTGCAGAAGATTGGAGTGTTTCAAAGGATGGCTTGACTTACACTTATAAACTTCGTCAAGATGCTAAATGGTTCACTGCTGACGGGGAAGAGTACGCCCCAATTAAAGCACAAGATTTCGTCACAGGTATCAAATACGCAGCGGACAACAAGAGTCAAGCTCTCGATTTGATTCAGAACTCAATTAAGGGATTAAATGATTATGTGACAGGAGTAAACACTGACTTTTCAAATGTTGGTGTGAAAGCTATAGATGATTACACTGTCCAATATAGTTTGACACGTCCAGAGCCATTTTGGAACTCTAAAACAACCAATAGTATCCTCTTTCCAGTCAATGAAGAGTTCTTGGCTTCTAAAGGTAAAGAGTTTGGAGAATTAAAACCAGATGGTATTCTCTATAGTGGTCCTTATTTGTTAAAAGAATTCACATCAAAATCATCACTTGAGTACATGAAGAACCCTCATTACTACGACCAAGAAAAAGTAACAATTGAAAGAGTTAAGTTGGCTTATGTTGATGGTTCTGACCAAGATATGACGATTCGTAACTTTGAAAGTGGAGCCTACTCGTCTGCTGGTGTTTACCCAAATAGTTCAAACTTTGCTAAGACAAAGGAAAAATACAAGGATAATATCGTCTATAGCTTGCAGGATGCGACTTCTTGGTACTATAATTTTAACGTTAATCGCCAAACATACAACCATACAGCTAAGACTAGCGATGAGCAAAAACAAGCAACCCAAGCTGCGATTTAAATAAAAATTTCCGTCAAGCAATCAACTTTGCAATTGACCGTACAGCCTATTCGGGTCAGTCTAATGGAGAAGAAGCAGCTAAAAACACTCTTCGTAACACACTTGTGCCACCAACTTTCGTGCAAGTAGGTGACAAGACTTTTGGTGAGACAGTTTCATCTAAGTTGGTAAACTACGGTACACAGTGGTTAAATATGAATCTTGAAGACGCTCAAGACGGCTACTTCAATAAAGAGAAAGCACAAGCTCAATTTGCAGAGGCCAAGAAAAAATTAGAAGCACAAGGTGTGACCTTCCCGATTCATTTGGACTTGCCTGTAGACCAAGTTAACAAGACCTTGCTTCCAAAGATTCATTCACTTAAACAATCTGTCGAATCAACTCTTGGGGCAGAAAATGTAGTGATTGATGTCGTTCAAATTTCAACAGAAGACTATGCTAATGCGACATTCCAAGCGCCAACCACCGCTGATCATGACTATGACTTGAATTTGGATGGTTGGTCTGCAGACTACCAAGATCCATCGACTTATCTCAATCCTTTCAACGCTGAGGATGGATTCTATCTCAAGATTTTAGGACTTGATCCAAGCAAGGATACTGATAAGATTAGAAATATCGGATTGGACCAATATACTCAAAAATTGAAAGCGGCAGATGCAGAAAATACAGACGTAGCCAAACGTTATGAAAATTATGCAGATGCACAAGCTTGGCTGATTGATAGTTCGCTATTGCTTCCTGTAAATTCAAATGGTGGTGGGGCATCAGTGACACGTGTGACGCCATTTACACGAGCTTACTCACTTGTCGGAATCAAAGGGACTGGTAGCAACTATAAGTATATGAAACTGCAAAGCAGAAGTGGTAACAACTGCTCAATTTGACGAAGCTAAAGCCAAATGGGAACAAGAACGTAAAAATTCAGTTGAAAAGAATCAAAAAGAATTCGAAAGTCACGTTAAATAATAAAAAATGGAGCTTGTTAAGAGCTCTGTTTTTTTATGTTTAGTTGTATTTTTGAAAAACATAAAAACATAGCAAAAAAATGATAACAAATATACACTAACTAAAAAAACATTTTTCAAAAATCAAGCGCTTCCGTGCCTAATGTAGATAGCCTATAGAGATAATTTGTGATATAATTAAATTAGATTAAATGTTTTTTTGAAGAGGTATTCCATGAAAAGTAGACGTATAAAAAAAGTGAATCTAGTAAATTTCAGCAAATTTTAAATATAGGTTTGTTTCTAATCTATGCTGTTCTAGCTTCTTTTTTAATGTTTTTGATTTTTAGATATCAGATTTTAGCAGTCAGTTATCTTAATATTATCTTAGCAGTCGTCATAGTGCTTGTAGCTTTATTATCCCTATTGTTGATAGTCAAGCGAAAATCTAAGGTTTTTACCCTGATCATTCTGTTAGTCTCAGTCTTATTTAGTTCAGTAGCATTAATAGCTGTAAATCGATTTGTTGGACTTGCCAATCAATTCAACGCAACTTCAAATTATTCAAGCTACTCTATGAGTGTGGCAGTACTTGCTGATAGTGAGATCGATAATGTTTCTCAACTTTCGAGTGTATCAGCTCCAACAGGCTCAGATGCCGAGAATATTCAAAAATTGATAGATGACATCAAAACAACTCAAAGTAAGGAATTGACAGTTGAGGAAGCTTCTTCTTACCTAGCAGCCTATAAGAGTTTGTTAGATGGAGAAACCAAAGCAATTGTCTTAAACGGTGTTTTTGAAAATCTGATTGAGCAGGAATATCCTGACCACGCTAAGAAGATCAAGAAAATCTATATCCAGGACTTGACTAAGAAAGTGGAAGCGCCTAAGGTAGCTACAGGAAATTCTTTCAATGTCTATATCAGTGGGATTGATACCTATGGTCCTATCAGTTCTGTTTCACGTTCAGATGTCAATATCATCATGACAGTGAATCAAGATACCAAGAAGATTCTCTTGACAACAACTCCTCGAGATGCCTATGTCCCTATTGCAGATGGTGGAAACAACCAAAACGATAAGTTGACGCATGCAGGGATCTATGGTGTAGATGCTTCTATCCATACCTTAGAAAATCTTTATGGTATCGACTTGAACTATTATGTCCGTCTCAATTTCACTTCTTTCTTGAAGTTGATTGACCTTCTCGGAGGCGTTGATGTCTATAATGATCAAGATTTCACCTCGCTACATGGTCAGTATCACTTCCCTGTAGGAAATGTCCATCTGGATTCTGAACAGGCTTTAGGTTTTGTCCGTGAACGTTACTCTTTGACAAATGGAGATGGAGATCGCGGTCGTAATCAACAAAAAGTCATTGCAGCCATTATTCAGAAGTTGACTTCGGCAGAAGCTTTGAAAAACTACGATAGCATCATTCAAAGTTTGCAGGATTCAATTCAGACCAATATGCCACCAGAAACAATGGTAAGTCTTGTCAATACTCAGTTGACAAGTGGAGGCAAATATACAGTTACCAATCAAGATTTGAAAGGGACTGGGCGTATGGGGCTTCCGTCATATGCTATGCCAGATAGCACACTTTACATGATGGAAATCGACCCAACAAGCTTGGAAGCTGTTAAAGCAGCCATTAAAGATACCATGGAAGGAAAAATAAGATGATTGATATCCATTCACATATTGTTTTTCGATGTTGACGATGGACCTAAAAATAAAGCTGATAGCAAGGCTCTCCTTGAGGAAGCTTACGCACAAGGTGTTCGAACCATTGTTTCGACCTCTCATCGTAGAAAAGGAATGTTTGAAACACCAGAAGACAAAATTGCAGCTAATTTTAGCGAAGTTAAACAGTTAGCTCAAGAAATTGCACCGGATTTGAAGATAGTGTACGGAGCTGAGATTTATTTTTCAAGTGATGTTTTAGAGAAACTTGAACAAAACATCATACCAAAACTCAATGGAAGTCGTTATGCTTTGATCGAGTTTAGCATGAATACACCCTACAGAGATATTCATAGCGCGTTGACCAAAGTTCTCATGTTAGGGATTACACCTGTAGTTGCTCATATTGAGCGATACCACACCCTGGAAAACGATGAGAAAAAAGTAAGAGAACTCATCAATATGGGATGCTATATGCAGATTAATAGTTCAAGTGTATTAAAACCGCGACTTTTCGGAGATACCTACAAGTTTATGAAAAAGCGTGCAAGGTATTTCTTGGACAAGGACTTAGTTCATGTAGTGGCTAGCGATATGCACAATTTGGATAATCGTCCACCTTATATGAGAGAAGCTATGAACTCATCGCTAAAAAATACGGAGCAGGAAAAGCTCGTGAACTTTTTGAAACAAACCCATCAAAATTATAAATGATCAACTAATTTAGGAGAAATGATGAAAGAACAAGATAAATTTGAAATTGATGTATTTCAATTGGTAAAAGTGCTTGGAAACGAAAATTCCTCATCGTCTTAGCTGCGATTATAGCAGGTCTAGCAGCGTTTGCTTATAGCTCGTTTGTGATCCAGCCACAGTATACCAGTACCACTCGCATTTACGTAGTCAACCGTAACCAAGCAGATAAGCCAGGTTTGACCAACCAAGACTTACAGGCAGGTTCATACTTGGTAAAAGACTACCGTGAGATCATTCTTTCTCAGGGTGTTCTTGAAAAAGTGGTGGCGGATCAAAGCTTAGCTATGGATGCGAAAACTCTTGGAAGAAAAGTTTCAGTAACAGTCCCTGCAGATACGCGTATCGTATCAATCTCAGTTCGAGATGGAAAACCTGAGGAAGCGAGTCGTATCGCCAATGCGCTCAGAGAAGTAGCTGCTCAGAAAATCATTTCTGTAACAAAGGTGTCGGATGTAACCACACTTGAGGAAGCAAGACCCGCAACATCACCATCTTCACCAAACATTCGTCGCAATACAATGATGGCTACTGTAGCTGGTGTAGGATTTGTCACGGTTATCGTGCTTTTAGTTGAATTGTTGGATGATCGAGTGAAACGTCCAGAAGATATCGAAGAAGTGATGCACCTATCACTTTTAGGTGTTATTCCAAATCTTGAGAAATTAAAGTAAAGAGGGAAATATGGCAAAGTTAGAATTATCAGAACAACGATTACACTCTGTAAAAAAAGCTGAGGAGTATTATAACGCGCTACGGACTAATATCCAGTTGAGTGGAGATGATCTCAAAGTGATTGCTCTTTCTTCAGTTCGACCTGGAGAAGGGAAGTCGACCACTTCAACCAATATAGCTTGGGCTTTCGCGCGTGCAGGCTATAAGACACTCCTTATTGATGCCGATATTCGAAATTCGGTAATGTCAGGTGTCTTTAAATCTCGAGGAAAGAAATTACAGGTTTGACAGACTACTTATCCGGAACCAAAGATTTATCTCATGGTTTGTGTGAAACAAACGTTGAAAATTTGTTTGTCATTCAATCAGGGGCTGTTTCACCAAATCCGACTGCTCTTCTTCAAAGTGACAAATTTGAAGCAATGATTGAGACTTTACGCAAATACTTTGACTATATCATTGTGGATACAGCCCCTATCGGAGTTGTCATTGATGCAGCGATTATCGTACAAAAATGCGACGCCTCAATCCTGGTGACTGAAGCTTCTGCAACAAAAACGAAGAGAAGTTCAAAAAGCTAAAGATCAGTTAGAGCAAACAGGAACACCATTCTTAGGAGTTATTCTAAATAAATTTAATGTTCATCTTGATAAGTATGGATCATATGGGAGAATATGGTTCTTACGGTAAAAAGATAAAAAAAGATAGGGAGTTCAGTATGAAGGAAGGGGTTTCTATAATATAACTCTGGCATGTTTACAAAGTATACTTGTTAGTTTATTAGCATATATACTGATTGCAATTACAGAAACTGACATTGTTTTAAATACAGTATTCGTTCTATTTATCCTTCATTTTGCGGCCTTCTACATCAGTGGCTACGGTAAGGATTTTTTCAAACGAAATCAGTCGGTTGAATTAGTCGAGACAATCAAATACATTATCTTTTTATGCCTTGTTGATTAGTTTTTTTCAAGTTTCTTCTTAAAGGAAAAATTTGTGATTTCTAGACGAGGGATGATTTACTTACTTTCCTTGTATGGAGTTTTAAATTATCTACTCAGTTTTATTGTCAAACGTTACTGGGTATACTTTAACCACAACTTAAAAGGTAGTAGCAAGATTCTATTGATTACAGCAACATCTCGTACTGAAAAAGTGTTGGATCGTTTATTGACCGAAAATGATGTCCAAGGGAAACTGGCTGCTGTATGTGTCTTAGACAAACCTGACTTTTCTCATGACAAGGTTGTCGTTGTGCCGAGAGAGCAGCTACTATCCTATGCTACGCATGAAGTAGTTGATGAAGTCTTTGTCAATCTTCCTAGTGAGAACTACGACATTGGATCCATTATTTCTCAGTTTGAAACAATGGGTATCGATGTAACAGTCAACCTTAACGCTTTCGATAAAAACCTAGGTCGCAATAAACAAATTCACGAGATGGCTGGCTTGAATGTAGTAACCTTCTCTACGAAATTTTACAAGCCTAGTCATGTCATTGCTAAACGCGTCATTGATATTTGTGGAGCTATCGTTGGGCTTATCATCTGTGGTATTGTCAGCATCTTTTTGGTCCCTATGATTCGTAAAGATGGGGGACCTGCAATCTTTTCTCAGACTCGTATCGGGAAAAACGGCCGTCATTTTACTTTCTATAAGTTCCGTTCAATGCGTATTGATGCAGAAGCTATCAAGGAACAATTGATGGAGCAAAACACGATGCAAGGTGGAATGTTTAAAATGGATAACGATCCTCGAGTGACCAAAGTTGGACACTTTATTCGAAAGACAAGTTTGGATGAATTGCCACAATTTTGGAACGTGTTGATTGGGGATATGAGTCTAGTCGGGACTCGCCCGCCAACGGTAGATGAGTACGACAAATACACACCAGAACAAAAGCGTCGTTTGAGTTTTAAGCCGGGAATTACTGGGTTGTGGCAAAATTAGTGGTCGCAGTGAGATTACTAACTTTGACGATGTTGTTAAACTAGATGTGGCTTATATTGATGGTTGGACAATCTGGAAAGATTTCGAAATTTTATTAAAAACAATTAAAGTAGTATTGATGAGAGATGGAGCAAAATGATTTCTTTTTGCTCCATATAAATAGGAGCAAAATGAAGAAGTCAGTATATATCATTGGTCTGAAAAGGGATTCCTGCCAAATATGGTGGATTTGAAACTTTTGTTGAAAAAAATTAACAAAAAATCAGAAGGATAGTAGCATTCAATATTATGTTGCTTGTATGCGGGAAAATTCAGCTAAGTCTGGAATTACGGATGACGAGTTTGAGCACAATGGGGCAATTTGTTTTAACATTGATGTGCCCAATATTGGGCCCGCACGTGCTATTGCATATGATGTTGCCGCGATCAATAAAGCTATTGAATTAGCCAAGTTTAATAAGGACGAGGCTCCAATTTTTTACATTCTAGCTTGCCGTATCGGTCCCTTTATTTCAGAAATTAAAAAAAGAAAATAAAGGCTATCGGTGGTACTCTTATGGTCAATCCGGATGGGCATGAGTGGTTGCGTGCGAAGTGGAGCCTTCCAGTTCGCAAGTATTGGAAGATTTCAGAACAACTTATGGTTAAACAGGCAGACCTCTTGATTTGTGATAGTAAAAATATCGAGTCCTACATTCAAAAAGACTATGCAAAGTATCAGCCTCAAACTACCTATATAGCCTATGGGACAGATACAAGTAAGTCTGTCTTGAATAAAGAGGATGAGAAAGTACGGACTTGGTTCGCTGAAAAACAAGTTTCGGAAGGCAACTACTATCTTGTGGTAGGTCGTTTTGTACCAGAAAATAACTATGAAGCCATGATTCGTGGTTTTATGCAATCAAATTCAAAAAAAGATTTTATTCTTATTACCAATGTAGAACAAAACAAGTTTTATGAACAGTTGCGTAAAGATACTGGATTTGATCAAGATCCTCGAGTGAAGTTTGTCGGGACTGTCTATGATCAAGAATTGCTCAAATACATTCGTGAGAATGCTTTTGCTTATTTCCATGGTCATGAAGTAGGTGGGACCAATCCGTCCCTTCTTGAGGCTTTGGAGTCTACTAAACTCAACCTCTTGTTAGATGTTGGCTTTAACCGTGAAGTTGGTGAAGACGGGGCGCTTTATTGGAAGAAAGATCAATTAGCAAGTGTCATTGATCAAGCTGAGCAATTGGATGAACAAGCTATCGAAGACCTCAATCAAAAATCAAGTAAACGTATCTCTGAAGCCTTTACTTGGGAAAAGATTGTTACAGACTACGAAAAAGTATTTAAAGGATAGAAATGCAGAAAATTTTATATCTCCATGCGGGTGCTGAAATGTATGGTGCTGACAAGGTTTTGTTGGAGCTAATTAAAGGTTTGGATAAAGATGCCTTTGAAGCACATGTTATCTTACCCAATGATGGTGTCTTAGTCAGTGCATTGGAAGAGATTGGTGCTAAAGTAAAAGTTATCAACTATCCAATCTTACGCCGTAAATATTTTAATCCAAAAGGAATTCTGGAGTATTTTGGTTCTTATAACCGATATTCTAAACAAATTGCCAACTATGCCAAGGAAAATGGCATCACCCTCATTCACAACAATACGACGGCAGTGCTTGAAGGAATTTATCTCAAGCGGAAGTTGAAACTTCCTTTGATTTGGCATGTGCACGAAATTATCGTCAAACCAAAAGTCATTTCAGACTTTATCAACTTTTTGATGGGGCGCTATGCGGATACGATTGTGACAGTTTCAAATGCTGTAGCCAACCATGTCAAGCAGTCTCGCTATGTGAAAGATGATCAGGTTCAAGTCATCTATAATGGGGTCGACAATGCCGTCTATCATGAAATCAATGCTGGTTCTGTTCGTGATCAGTTTGGTATCGCACAAGATGCGCTTGTCATCGGTATGATCGGACGAGTTAATGCCTGGAAAGGTCAAGGCGACTTTTTAGAAGCTGTGACTCCAATCTTGAAGGCTAATCCAAAAGCAGTTGCCTTTTTGGCAGGTAGTGCATTTGAGGGAGAAGAGTGGCGCGTGGATGAGCTGGAAAAAATCATTTCAGATTCACCAGTAGCTGAACAAATCAAGCGAATTGACTATTATAGCAAGACGACAGAACTCTATAATATGTTTGATATCTTTGTCTTGCCAAGTACCAATCCAGATCCATTACCAACAGTCGTCCTCGAATCGATGGCTTGTGGAAAGCCTGTAGTGGGTTATCGGCATGGCGGTGTCTGTGAGATGGTCAAGGAAGGTGAAAATGGCCTTCTTGCCACTCCAAATCAGCCTGCAGAATTGTCTAAGGCTATTCAAGAATTAGCGGATAATATCGAGAAGCGAGAACAATTTGGCAAGGCATCTGTCAATCGCCAAAAAGAACTCTTCTCCTTACAAAGTTATATTCGGAATTTTTCGGAGTTGTATAAGAAGTATTAAGAATATGAGTTTACTGAAGGAACAAGACTACGATAGAGCTGGTTTTATAAAACCTATTGCTTTTTACATGTCGTAAGTTTGTTAGATTTGTTCAGAAAGTATTGAATATAAAATAAAGATTTAGGTGGAGTATCTATGAAACCACTTTTTAACTGTTGTCATTCCAGTTTATAATGTTGAAAAAGTATTTAAACCGTTGTCTTAAGAGCATCCTGATTCAAGAGTGGAAAAACTATGACATCATACTTGTTGATGATGGAAGTACGGATCGTTCTGCTCAAATTTGTGATGACTATGTTAAAATGTATGACTTTATCTCAGTTATTCATAAGGAGAATGGTGGACTTTCAGAAGCGAGGAATACGGGTATTTCACATGCTAAGGGTGACTATGTTTATTTCCCTGATTCTGATGATTGGCTGGAGCCACAAACTTTTAAAGAATTAGCAAAAGTGCTGGAATCTCGAGAATTTGACATTATTTCTTTTTAATCGTGAGTTTGTCAAAGGTGAGGAAGATGCTATAGTTTCAGATCCATTAGTAACTAAAGTGTTTGAAGGTAAAGATGGTTTTGTCCAAATGCTCAAGCATAGTTATATCACAGGTTTTGCCAACGACAAAAATATATAAAAAGTCTCTATTTATTGATAATAATATTTCTTTTCCGAAAGGAAAATATTATGAAGACTTGGGAACGAATTACAAGCTTTTTTTCTTTCAGCCAAGAATGTCTTTGCTACCAATCAAAAAGTACTATCACTACTTAATCGATAACCCAGATTCTATTACGCAGTCTTGGAATGAGAAGAAGTTTAGTGATATGTTTGGATTTTATAAAGATATTTTCTATTCTGATTATGTTCGTTCACAATTAAATCAAGAAGAATTACAAATTTCACAGCTATATTATGTGAATGGCTTTGACTCATATCTTGGCAAGTTTATATAAATCTAAATTAGATAAAAAAATATAGACATTACTAATGAAGTGAAACAAGAATTACTTAAGAATAGTGTTTTCTTTCTCAAATGAAAGACCAACCAAATAAGTTAAAATATATACTGTTTAGACTTAAAGTATTAAAACTAGCCTTCAGTATTCAAAATATTTTTCTGATATGATTTGGGAGTTTAATTTGAAATACTCTGTTATTATTCCAGTCTATAACGTTGAGAAATACATTGATCGTTGTTTAAAAAGTATTCTTTCTCAGAATTATGATGACTTGGAGATTATAGTGATAGATAATGGTTCTACAGATCGTAGTGGTAGTGTTTGCGATAGTTATGCTAATGAGTACGCAAATATCTCTGTCTATCATATTGAAAACCATGGTGTTGGTCCGGCACGTAACTTTGGCTTATCCAAAGCAAAAGGCGAGTTCATTTGTTTTGTGGATGCAGATGACTATCTTGTGGGGAATCTATTTTTCAGATGTGGAAAAATCAATTAGATTCCCAATTAGACTTATTGGTGTTTAGCTACTATAATTCGATTGAAAAGAACTTATCAGAAATAGATCGATCAGCAAAAATACTTCCTACTGAAGGAAAAAGACAAGAGTGATTTTATTGCGCTTTTTTTCAAGAATTATGTTTAACAGACATGATGTATACTGTTTGGAATAAAATTTACCGTAGAGAATTTCTGGAGGAACATCAAATTGTTTTTGAATCCTATGAACTGGGAGAAGATGTTCGTTTCAATTTGAATGTTTATCAGCATGTCAATGCGGTTTTCTTGGTGAAATCTGGTTATTATGTCTATATTTCAGGAAGAGTAGATTCTGCGATGGGACAGTATAATCCTAATCGGATGAACTATCAATTGGAAGAACTAGGAAAAGTTGATCAGTTGATGACAAGTTGGAATATCCATGATGAACAATTTGTTGATCAAATAAAATCTCGTATTCTAATGAGTAATATTCAAAATATTTCAGCTCAAAAAAATACCTCTTCCTTTGAAACGACAATATGTTGAAGAATTGTGTAAAAAAACAAAGAGATGGTTATTTTTGACACATAAGAATACTCCTTTTATCAATCTTATCGTTAGATTCTTACTTAATTATAGAATGTATCGTACAGTTATTTTTTCTTAAAAAAATACAGATTTTAATCAAATGAGTATGTTCAATTCTTTGATATTTGATAATAGAGAGTCGTAAAAGTTTTAAATATTTTTTAATTAAATGATTGAAAAGGGTTGGATGACTATTGTGATGAGCAATCGTATTATCTCAGAAAAAAATTTACTTAATTACCTTATTTATATGGGTTGTTGTCGCGTCATTAGTCACAACTACTTATTTTTATCCGATTAGAAGGTTTTCTATCCTTGTATAGGATGCTTCTCTATTTCACTATTATCATGATTTTTGATAAAAGAGTTTATAACTCTTCCAAAAACTTTGCATTACTTTAGATTTCACTGGGAGACACTTTTAATAGCAATTGCCTTCATCCTCTCAATGTTTATAGTTTCAAAAAAATCGTGACAGTTTACTTGATATAAATGTTTTATTACTAGTTTTTTTCTGCCAGAGATATAGATTATAGAAAGCTACTGGGAACTTTTTTCTTTTGCTACATTTCTAGTCCTTATTTTGACGATTTTTTTGCTAGCAACAAGGGTGTGATTTCAAATATGTTCATGAGGGCAGATGGTGGCTATCGTTTTTAGTTTAGGATTTAACTATGTTTCATTCGCCTCACAGAGATTGTTTTTTTGCACTGTGTAGCTATCTGATGTTTCGTGGTAAAAAAATTTCTTACATGGAATTACTGGCCTTACTTTTTGGCTACGATTTATATGTACCAACAAACTTCGACATCTAGTCCATTTTTACTTAAGCATTTTGATACTAACCTATGCTTTTGTTGAGTATTAAAATCTTTAAAAAAAGAGTTAATCATTGGAAATTTCTTGACAAAGACACTTGCACAGAACGGTTTTATTTTTAGCTTTATCAATTATCTTGTATTTCTGTTTTTATTCATCTGGGAATCTCTTCCACCTAGTAGATAAATTCACTCACAATCGATTACGGCTTAGTGTAGAAGGTTTTCAAAATTTTGGAGTCCATTTGTTTGGGCAACGGATTTCCTTTTACAACTCTTGATATGTTTGGAAATTTCACTAGTAATTACAATTATATTGATAGCTCTTTTGTTCAATTATTGGTTATTGATGGCTTGATTGTCAGTGCATTTATGTTGTTTGCATTGACAAAAGTGATGCGTTATTTTGTGTCCATTCAAAAAGATATCGTACTTGCCTGTTTAGGGATTATGATTATCCATGGAATGTTTGATCCTCAGATGTTGGTTCTTCGCTACTCTCCATTAATTTTTGTTTATTAGTCGATTGTTTATTATGAATCCAGATAATAAAATTGAATGAACTGAGTTAAGTCCAGTTAAAAAGAAAGATTAAGACGAGTTACATCCTTATGAAAGTGTTAAAAAATTACGCCTATAATCTCTCCTACCAGTTGCTAGTGATAATCTTGCCGATTATCACTACCCCTTATGTGACGAGGGTCTTTAGTTCAAATGACTTAGGGACTTATGGCTATTTCAACTCCATTGTCACCTACTTTATCCTTTTGGCGACCTTGGGAGTGGCCAATTACGGTACTAAGGAAATTTCAGGGCACCGGAAAGACATCCGAAAGAATTTTTGGGGGATTTATACCCTCCAGTTAGGTGCTACAATTTTGTCCCTTACCCTCTATGTTCTTTTTATGTGTGACCCTGTCTTCTATGCAAAATCCAGTTGCCTATATCTTAGGATTTAGCTTAGTATCAAAAGGGTTCGATATCTCCTGGCTTTTTTTCAGGGGTTGGAGGACTTCCGCAAGATTACGGTTCGGAATATCACGGTCAAACTAGTTGGAGTGATTTCGATTTTCTTGTTTGTCAAATCTGCTAATGATCTTTATCTCTATGTATTCTTACTAACCATCTTTGAGCTGTTAGGTCAGCTGAGCATGTGGCTACCTGCTCGGGAGTTCATTGGGAAAGCACATTTTGATATGGCTTATGCACGGGTGCATTTAAAACCGGTCATTCTGCTCTTTTTACCGCAGATTGCCATTTCCCTCTATGTTACTCTTGACCGGACCATGCTGGGGGCTCTCGCCTCTACAAAGGATGTCGGGATTTACGACCAGGCTTTAAAACTCGTCAATATTTTGTTGACCTTGGTGACGTCTCTGGGAAGTGTCATGTTGCCCCGTGTATCAAGTCTTTTGTCCTCTGGAGACCACAAGGCTGTCAACAAGATGCACCAAATGTCCTTTTTGATTTATAATTTGGTCATTTTCCCAATCATTGCAGGCATGCTGATTGTCAACGATGACTTTGTTCAATTCTTCCTAGGGAAGGATTTCCAGGATGCGCGTTATGCCATTGCCATCATGATTTTCAGAATGTTCTTTATCGGATGGACCAATATCATGGGGATTCAAATTCTAATCCCTCATAATAAAAACAAAGAATTTATGATTTCGACTACTGTACCCGCCATTGTCAGTGTCGGGTTGAATTTGCTCTTCTTGCCTCATTTTGGTTTTATCGGCGCGGCTATTGTATCAGTTCTAACGGAGTCACTGGTATGGTTCATTCAATTGTACTATACCCTTCCTTACCTTAAGGAAGTACCGATTCTTGGGTCTATGGCAAAAATTGTATGCGCATCGGCTATGATGTATGGATTGTTGCTAAGTGCAAAACCATTCTTGCATTTTATCACCTACTTTAAATGTTCTTGTGTATGCAGTGCTTGGTGGCCTTATCTACCTGTTTGCTATTCTAGTTCTGAAAGTGGTAGGTGTGAAAGAATTAAAACAAATAATAGGGAAAAATTAGAAATGAAGAAAAATACGGAATATAAACTTAGACTTGATTAAAATAATTGCTTGTATCGGAGTTATTTTTACTTCACACTACAATGCCAGGGTTTAAGGAAACAGGACAATGGAATTACTCGTCTTATTTATATTATTTAGGTACTTATTCAATTCCCTTGTTTTTATGGTGAATGGTTATTTATTATTGGGCAAAAAGCAAGATAACTTATCCCTATATACTACATAAAATAAAATGGGTTCTAATAACAGTGTCGTCATGGACTGTTATCATCTGGTTACTTAAAAGAGACTTCACAATTAATCCAGTAAAAAAATTTTTGGCTTCTTTGATACAAAAAGGGTTATTTCTTCCAATTTTGGTTTTTTTCGGCTCATTGATGCTAATTTATTTATGTTTGCCGATATTGAAGAAGTATTTACATTCAAAAAGAAGTTATTTGTACTTTCTATCTGTATTAACAATTATTGGTTTGATTTTTTTGAATTGATAAATTTTTTTGCTTCAAATGCCAGTGCAAATTTATGTTATACAGACGTTTAGATTATGGACTTGGTTCTTTTACTACATTTTAGGTGGTTTTGTAGCACAATTCAATATAGATAATTTAAAAATCTATCTTTAAGGGATGGATGAAAATAGTTAGCATACTTTTTGTTATTGATTTCACCGATAATATTATTTTTTTCATAGCAAAAAAATACTTATCATAATCTTTTTGCTGAATATTTTTTTATGACAATCTTTTTTGGTAAAAGTAATTAGTTTAGGGTTATTTCTTACCTTATTAACGCTAACTATTGATGCTTCTAAATATAGAATGATCTATTTGTTATCAGTCCAAACGATGGGGGTATTCATTATACATACCTATGTTATGCAGATATGGCAAAAAGTTGATAGGGTTTTAACATAGTGGGTGCATACTTATTTTTCCCTGCTTTCACATTAATGATTAGTTTTCTAATAAGTATGACATTAATGAAAATCCCTTATATCAATCGAATAGTTAAATTATAAAAAGGAGTTTATAATGTACGATTATCTTATCGTTGGTGCAGGTTTGTCAGGAGCAATTTTTGCACACGAAGCTACAAAACGCGGTAAAAAAGTAAAAGTGATTGACAAACGTGATCACATCGGTGGAAATATCTACTGTGAAAATGTTGAAGACATCAATGTTCACAAGTATGGTGCCCACATTTTCCATACTTCCAACAAAAAAGTGTGGGACTATGTGAACCAATTTGCTGAATTCAATAACTATATCAACTCACCAGTGGCTAACTACAAGGGGAGCCTTTACAATCTTCCTTTCAATATGAATACCTTCTACGCTATGTGGGGAACTAAAACACCACAAGAAGTCAAGGACAAGATTGCCCAGCAAACTGCTGATATGAAGGATGTTGAGCCAAAGAACTTGGAGGAGCAAGCTATCAAGTTAATTGGTCCAGATATCTATGAAAAATTGATCAAGGGCTATACAGAAAAGCAATGGGGACGTTCTGCAACAGACCTTCCACCATTTATCATCAAGCGCCTCCCAGTGCGTTTGACCTTTGATAACAACTACTTTAATGACCGTTATCAAGGGATTCCAATCGGTGGCTATAACGTCATTATTGAAAACATGTTGGGGGATGTAGAAGTAGAGCTTGGGGTTGATTTCTTTGCCAATCGTGAAGAGTTGGAAAAATCAGCTGAGAAAGTTGTCTTCACAGGAATGATTGACCAATACTTTGACTACAAACACGGGGAGTTAGAATACCGTAGCCTTCGTTTTGAACACGAAGTCTTGGATGAAGAAAATTATCAAGGGAATGCCGTGGTCAACTATACTGAACGTGAGATTCCTTATACTCGTATCATCGAACACAAGCATTTCGAGTATGGCACTCAATCGAAGACGGTTATCACTCGTGAGTACCCAGCTGATTGGAAACGCGGGGACGAACCATACTATCCAATTAATGACGAAAAAAACAATGTTATGTTTGCTAAGTATCAGGAAGAAGCAGCCAAAAATGACAAGGTCATCTTCTGTGGACGTCTAGCAGACTATAAATACTACGACATGCACGTAGTCATTGAGTGTGCCTTGGAAGTCGTTGAGAAAGAATTTACAAAATGACACAAGAAAAGATTGATATCGTTGTTCTCTGGGTTGACGGGAGTGATCCGGAGTTTATCCGTGAGAAACAAACCGTGACAGGTCAAATAGCAGAAATAGACCAAGAAATCGACGGAGAGCAGCGTTATCGTGATTACGGGATTTTTAATTATTGGTTTCGAATGATTGAAAAGCATGCTCCTTGGGTAAATAATGTTTACTTAGTCACCAATGGACAAAAACCTGAATGGTTGAACTTGGAGCATCCAAAACTCAAGTTGGTCACTCATAAGGAATTTATCCCTAAAGAGTATCTACCTACCTATAATTCAGCAACTATTGAGCTTAATCTCCATCGTATTGAAGGTTTGTCAGAAAACTATCTCTATTTCAATGATGATATGTATTTGATAAGAGATAGTCAGCCTTCGGATTTTTATAAGAATGGGCAACCTAAACTTTTAGCGGTATATGATGCTTTGGTTCCTTGGTCACCATTTACGAAAACTTATCACAATAATGTTGAATTAATCTACCGTCATTTTCCTAATAAGAAGGCTTTGAAATCTTCACCTTTGAAATTCTTTAATTTCCGTTATGGGTCTTTGGTTTTGAAAAACCTGCTACTCTTGCCTTGGGGGCCGACGGGATACGTGAATCAGCATTTGCCTGTTCCGATGAAAAAGAGAACTTTGGCACATTTATGGGAAATTGAGGGAGAAACATTAGATAAAACGTCACGAAATAAAATTAGAGACTATGGAGTAGATGTTAATCAATACATCTGTCAGCATTGGCAAATTGAAAGTAATCAGTTTTATCCTATGTCAAAGAATTTTGGAGAGTCGATAGACCTGAATCAAGTGGATCGATTAGAGAGTATCTTTAAAGATAAACATAAAAAACTGCTTTGTGTAAATGATGATGTTGACTTTAAAGAGGAGAATATCATTCGTTTTAAGGAAATCTTGAAAGAACGCTATCCTGAAAAATCAGCTTTTGAAAAAAATGAGAAATAAGAGATGAAATACTATTTAAAAAGAAGAATTTTTACACGATAATAATGTTAAAAAAATGCCGGTAATAAGGCACGTAATGATGTTGAAGAAATTGTAAAGAGAGAAGGTTATCAAGCCTTGGTTCTTTCAGTTGATAATTGGTACGAGATGAGTACACTTAAAGCACAGCTTCATAAATCTAATTCAATTGGTCAGGCCTTGAATCAACTAAAGCAAGGTGATGAGTTATTGATCCAGTTCCCAATGCTTCATCATAGTTTTTTCACAACACATCATGTAAAGAAAGCACAGAAAAAAGGCGTAAAAGTTCATTTTATTATCCACGATTTAGAAGCTCTTCGTTATGTCAATGTTGAAAATTTCCCTTTGAAGCATAAGATTCGCATTCAAATTCAAGAGTCAGGTCTGCTTGGTGCAGCTGATGGCATTATTGCCCATAATCCTATTATGAAGTCAGTTTTGGTGGATAAAGGAGTGGCGGAAGATAAGATTGTCAGTCTAGGTATTTTTGACTATTTGATTCCAAATTTCCAAGAAAACGGTGGACTGACAAAAAATCAGCCAATTATTGTGGCTGGTAACTTAGCGCAAGAAAAAGCAGGTTATCTGTACTCACTTCCTGCAGAACCTGCTTATAACCTTTATGGTGTCGGTTTTGACGAGAGTAGAGCGCTTGAAAACGAAACCTACTTTGGCTCTTTTCTACCGGATGAGCTTCCTGCAGCTCTAAAGGGGAGTTTTGGTCTTGTTTGGGATGGAGATAGTGCCGAGACCTGTAGTGGTGTTTTTGGTGAATACCTTCGCTATAACAACTCTCACAAGGCTTCACTTTATCTGGCATCAGGCTTCCCGCTTGTGGTGTGGAAACAGTCAGCCTTGTCACACTTTGTACTTGAAAACGGCTGTGGTATTGCGGTATCCTCCTTGTCTGAATTGGCGGAAAAAAATCAGAAATTTATCGGATGAAGAATTTCAAAAATTAGTAAGCTGTTCTCAAAAAATTGGGGAAAATATTCGAGCAGGATATTATTTAAAAATCGGCATTAAAAAGATTTGAATGATTTTTGAATCTTTTCTAGAGTAGTTCTGTTCAACGTAATTTTCAATATTTTTTTGCAGTAAAGTGCAATCTTTTATGAGATTGTGAAAAGAAGCATGTAGAAAGGTAACCCATTATGAAAGGTATTATTCTCGCGGGTGGTTCGGGGACACGTTTATATCCATTGACTCGAGCTGCATCAAAACAGCTGATGCCGGTTTATGATAAACCGATGATTTATTATCCTCTTTCAACACTGATGCTAGCTGGAATTAGAGATATTTTAATTATCTCAACCCCACAAGATTTACCTCGCTTAAAGAGCTCCTTCAAGACGGATCTGAGTTTGGAATCAAACTTTCTTATGCAGAGCAGCCTAGTCCGGATGGGTTAGCCCAAGCCTTTATCATTGGGGAAGAGTTTATTGGTGATGATAGTGTTGCGCTAATCTTAGGCGATAATATCTACCACGGTCCTGGGCTTTCTAAGATGTTACAAAAGGCAGCAAGTAAGGAGTCAGGGGCAACTGTTTTTGGCTACCATGTGAAGGATCCTGAACGTTTTGGTGTGGTTGAGTTTGATAAGGATATGAACGCTATTTCTATCGAAGAAAAGCCAGAACATCCTCGTTCAAACTATGCAGTTACAGGACTCTATTTCTATGATAATGATGTAGTAGAGATTGCCAAAAGTATTAAACCAAGTCCTCGTGGTGAACTGGAAATTACAGATGTAAACAAGGTTTACCTAGATCGTGGAGATTTGTCCGTTGAGGTTATGGGACGTGGCTTTGCTTGGTTGGATACTGGGACTCATGAAAGTTTACTAGAGGCTTCACAGTACATCGAAACAGTGCAACGGATGCAAAATGTTCAGGTAGCAAACTTAGAAGAAATTGCTTACCGCATGGGCTATATCAGTCGCGAAGATGTGTTGGAGTTAGCCCAACCGCTTAAGAAAAATGAATACGGACAGTATCTGCTCCGTTTGATTGGAGAAGCATAGATGACAGACAATTTTTTCGGTAAGACACTTGCAGCACGCAAGGTTGAAGCTATTCCAGGTATGTTGGAGTTTGATATCCCTGTACATGGAGACAACCGTGGCTGGTTTAAAGAAAATTTCCAAAAGGAAAAAATGCTTCCGCTTGGATTTCCAGAGTCTTTCTTTGCAGAAGGGAAATTGCAAAACAATGTATCCTTCTCACGCAAAAATGTTCTCCGTGGTTTCCACGCAGAGCCTTGGGATAAGTATATCTCTGTAGCAGACGGAGGGAAAGTTCTGGGTTCTTGGGTTGACCTACGCGAGGGAGAAACCTTTGGGAATACCTATCAGACAGTTATTGATGCTAGCAAGGGAATCTTTGTTCCTCGAGGCGTGGCCAATGGTTTCCAAGTCCTATCAGATACAGTTTCTTATAGTTATCTGGTCAATGACTACTGGGCTCTTGAACTCAAACCCAAGTATGCCTTTGTGAACTACGCTGATCCAAGCCTGGGCATTGAATGGGAAAATCTTGCAGAAGCAGAGGTTTCAGAAGCTGATAAAAATCATCCACTACTTAAGGATGTAAAACCTTTGAAAAAAGAGGATTTGTAAAAAGGGAAGAATATGACTGAATACAAAAAAATTATCGTGACAGGTGGAGCTGGTTTTATCGGTTCCAACTTTGTCCATTATGTTTACAAGAATTTTCCAGATGTTCACGTGACAGTCTTGGACAAGTTGACTTATGCTGGAAATCGCGCTAATATTGAGGAAATTTTAGGTGATCGTGTTGAGTTAGTTGTTGGTGACATTGCTGATGCGGAATTGGTAGACAAGCTGGTGTCTCAAGCGGATGCCATTGTTCACTATGCCGCTGAAAGTCATAATGATAATTCATTGAATGATCCATCACCGTTTATCTATACCAACTTTATCGGAACCTACACTCTTTTGGAAGCAGCTCGCAAGTACGATATTCGCTTCCACCATGTGTCTACAGACGAAGTTTATGGTGATCTTCCTCTACGCGAGGATTTGCCAAGTCATGGGGAAGGACCAGGTGAGAAATTTACCGCTGATACCAAGTACAATCCTAGTTCTCCTTACTCATCAACCAAGGCGGCTTCAGACTTGATTGTGAAAGCCTGGGTACGATCATTTGGTGTTAAGGCGACGATTTCCAACTGTTCAAATAACTATGGTCCTTATCAGCACATTGAAAAATTTATCCCACGTCAGATTACCAACATCCTAAGTGGAATTAAGCCCAAATTGTATGGTGAAGGTAAGAACGTTCGTGACTGGATTCATACCAATGACCATTCTTCAGGAGTTTGGACAATCTTGACAAAAGGGCAAATCGGAGAAACCTACTTGATTGGGGCTGATGGCGAGAAGAACAACAAGGAAGTGTTGGAACTTATCCTTAAGGAAATGGGACAACCTGCGGATGCTTATGATCATGTAACTGACCGTGCAGGTCATGACCTGCGCTATGCGATTGACGCAAGCAAACTCCGTGATGAATTAGGTTGGAAACCAGAATTCACCAACTTCGAACAAGGCCTCAAAGAAACTATCCGATGGTACAGAAATCATCGAGACTGGTGGCAAGGAGAAAAAGAAGCTGTTGAAGCCAACTACGCTAAGACACAAGAGGTTCTTGAAAAATAAAAAGCAGAAACTTTTTGCTTTTTATTGCTATACTGAAGAATTGTGAACTTGTTGAAAGGAAGCAAAATGATTTTAATCACAGGGGCAAATGGCCAATTAGGAACTGAACTTCGTTACTTATTGGATGAACGTAATGAAGAATACGTTGCTGTTGATGTGGCTGAGATGGATATTACAGATGCAGATATGGTTGAGAAAGTTTTTGATCAAGTGAAACCGACTTTGGTCTATCACTGTGCAGCCTACACAGCTGTTGATGCAGCAGAGGATGAAGGGAAAGAATTGGACTTTGCCATCAATGTTACAGGAACAGAAAATGTCGCAAAGGTATCTGAAAAGCATGGTGCTACTCTAGTTTATATTTCTACGGACTATGTCTTTGACGGAAAGAAACCAGTTGGACAAGAGTGGGAAGTTGATGATCAACCAGATCCCCAAACTGAATATGGCCGTACTAAGCGTATGGGAGAGGAACTTGTAGAAAAACTCGTTTCTAACTTCTATATTATCCGTACCGCCTGGGTTTTTGGAAATTACGGCAAAAACTTTGTTTTTACCATGCAAAATCTTGCGAAAACACATAAGACCTTGACAGTTGTAAATGATCAACATGGTCGCCCAACCTGGACTCGTACCTTGGCTGAATTCATGACATACCTCACTGAAAATCGTAAGGAATTTGGTTACTATCATCTATCGAATGATGCGACAGAAGATACAACTTGGTATGACTTTGCAGTTGAAATTTTGAAAGATATAGATGTCGAAGTCAAGCCAGTAGACTCAAGCCAATTTCCTGCCAAAGCTAAACGTCCACTAAACTCAGCGATGAGTCTTGCTAAAGCCAAAGCTACTGGATTTGTCATTCCAACTTGGCAAGATGCCTTGAAAGAATTTTTATAAACAAAAAAAGTTAAAAAAATTGAATGAATTATCTCTAAGAAGCTATAACCTAGCTTCTTTTTTTAGGAAGATTAAAATGAAATAGAATATCATGCAAAAAGAAGGCGTATATGCTAGTGTATTTTGATATCACCCTTTCATTGAAAAATGATTAGGAAAATAATTGTAAACAGAAAAAAACAAATTTTGAAAAAGACAGAAATTTTCACGGTCATTTTTTTCAGTTTTTCTGACTCTTTTACACCAATTTTTTGGAAAAAAAGATAAAAAAACAATCACTTGTAATGGAACATTAAAAAAATTTTAATGAAAAAACTTCGATAAAAATCACAAAAAAATTAGGCACGAATCGGATTTTTTTGTGATATAATATTCTGTGAATAGCTATGCCTTCTTGTAGCTGTTAAAAAAATCAAAGTGTGAAACTTGGAAGATAGAGAGGACGCAATGTAATGACTAGAAATGGTTTCTTTACAGGCTTAGATATTGGAACGAGCTCAATTAAAGTGTTAGTTGCTGAGCTTGTAGATGGTGAAGTAAATGTAATCGGTGTTAGCAACGCCAAAAGTAAAGGTGTCAAGGATGGGATTATCGTTGACATTGAAGCCGCAGCAACGGCTATCAAGTCTGCAATTTCTCAAGCAGAAGAAAAAGCAGGAATTTCTATCAAGTCTGTAAATGTTGGACTTCCAGCAAACTTGTTGCAAGTGGAGCCAACTCAAGGAATGATTCCTGTAACCTCAGACACAAAAGAAATTACAGATCAGGATGTTGAAAATGTAGTCAAATCAGCTTTGACAAAAAGCATGACACCTGACCGTGAAGTAATCACTTTTGTGCCAGAAGAGTTCGTAGTTGATGGTTTCCAAGGTATTCGTGATCCTCGTGGTATGATGGGTGTTCGATTGGAAATGCGTGGACTTCTCTATACAGGTCCAAGAACCATTCTTCACAACCTTCGTAAAACTGTAGAACGTGTTGGAGTTCAAGTTGATAACGTGATTATTTCACCACTTGCAATTGTAAATTCTGTTCTTAACGAAGGCGAACGTGAGTTTGGAGCGACTGTTATCGATATGGGTGGTGGCCAAACAAGTGTTGCTACTATCCGTAATCAAGAGCTACAATACACAAATGTTTACCAAGAAGGTGGCGATTACGTCACTAAAGACATTTCAAAAAGTTCTTAAAACTTCTAAGAAGATTGCAGAAGGTTTGAAGCTTTAACTACGGTGAAGCTTATCCGCAACTTGCAAGCAAAGAAACTTTCCAAGTTGAAGTGATTGGGGAAGTAGAACCTGTAGAAGTTACAGAAGAATACTTGGCTCAAATTATTTCAGCTAGATTGAAACACATCTTTGAACAAATCAAACAAGATTTGGAAAAGAAGACATTTATTGGACTTGCCGGGAGGTATTGCTCTGATTGGTGGAAATGCTATTCTACCAGGTATCGTTGAGCTTGCCCAAGAAGTACTTGGAGTTCGTGTAAAACTTTACGTTCCAAACCAAGTGGGTATCCGCAATCCTGCATTTGCTCATGTAATTAGTTTGTCTGAATTTGCTGGAAGCCTTACAGAAATTAATGTTTTGGCTCAAAGAGCTATCAGAGGAGATCAAGTTTTGCGTCAACAACCAATTGACTTCAGAACTTCAAGTCAGGAAAAACCTGCGGCTTCTCAACGTTCAGTGTTTGGTACAACTTCAACTGAATCAGCAGAATCAACTTATGTTGCTGATTCAACAACTCAAAATCAATCAGAAGAGAAACCAAAATTAACTGAGCGATTCCGTAGATTAATCGGAAGCATGTTTGATGAATAGGATAGAGGAATAAAATATGACATTTCATTTGATACAGCAGCAGCACAAGGTGCAGTAATTAAAGTAATTGGTGTCGGTGGTGGCGGTGGAAACGCCATTAACCGCATGGTTGACGAAGGCGTTTCAGGTGTTGAGTTCATCGCAGCCAACACAGATGTACAAGCTTTGAGTAATACAAAAGCTGAAACAGTTATCCAACTTGGTCCTAAATTAACTCGTGGACTTGGTGCTGGAGGACAACCTGAAGTTGGTCGCAAGGCTGCTGAAGAAAGCGAAGAAGCAATCACTGAGGCAATTAGTGGTGCAGATATGGTCTTCATCACTGCTGGTATGGGTGGTGGTTCTGGTACAGGTGCTGCACCAGTTATCGCTCGTATCGCTAAAGGTTTAGGTGCTTTGACTGTCGGTGTCGTGACACGTCCATTTGGTTTCGAAGGAAGCAAACGTGGTCAATTCGCAGTTGAAGGAATTAATGAACTTCGTGAACACGTTGATACTCTCTTGATTATTTCAAACAACAACTTATTAGAAATTGTTGACAAGAAAACTCCACTTCTTGAAGCTTTGTCTGAAGCGGATAACGTTCTTCGCCAAGGTGTTCAAGGGATTACAGATTTGATTACAAATCCTGGTTTGATTAACTTGGACTTCGCAGACGTGAAGACTGTAATGGCAAACAAAGGAAATGCCCTTATGGGTATCGGTATCGGTAGCGGAGAAGAACGCGTTATTGAAGCAGCTCGTAAAGCTATTTACTCACCACTTCTTGAAACAACTATCGATGGTGCAGAAGATGTTATCGTTAACGTAACTGGTGGTTTGGATATGACCTTGATTGAAGCAGAAGAAGCTTCAGAAATCGTCAATCAAGCTGCTGGTCATGGGGTAAACATCTGGCTCGGTACTTCTATTGATGAATCTATGAAAGATGAAATCCGTGTAACTGTTGTTGCAACTGGAGTTCGTCAAGATGCAGTCGAAAAAGTTGTAGCGCCACAACCAAGACAAGCGTCATTCCGTGAACCAGTAAGAAATAGTCACACTCACACTTATGACCGTCATTTTGATTTGGCTGAAACAGCTGAACTTCCAACTCCTTCACAACGTCAAACTGAAGCTCCTAAAGCATCAGCTTTCGGTGATTGGGACTTGAGACGTGATTCAATTGTTCGTCAAGGTGAATCAGTGGTATCTCCAGTTGAACGTTTTGAAGCACCATCTTCTGACGAAGATGAGTTGGAAAACACCACCATTCTTTAAAAACCGTTAATAAAGATGGATTTAAAAGAAAATACAAATCAGGTATTTCAACAGGTTACTAAAGCAATTCAAGAAACCGGCCGTGAAGACGGTTCGGTTTCTGTAATTGCCGTAACAAAATATGTTGATATTGCAACTGCAGCAAATTTGCTCGACCAAGGAGTCAAACACATTGGTGAAAACCGTGTCGACAAATTTCTTGAAAAGTATCATGCTTTAAGTGATAAAGATGTTACTTGGCACTTGATTGGTAGCTTACAAAGAAGAAAAGTGAAGGATGTTATTCCTTATGTCGATTATTTTCACGCTTTAGATTCTTTGAAATTAGCTCAAGAAATTCAAAAACGTGCCAATCGAAAGGTTAAATGTTTTTTGCAGGTCAATATTTCTGGAGAAGAAAGCAAGCATGGTTTTTCAAAAGAAGAACTTTTGGCGGTCTTGCCAGACTTGTCAAGCTTGGATCGAATAGAGTATGTTGGTCTTATGACTATGGCTCCATTTGAAGCTGAAACAGAAGAGTTGCAAAAAATTTTTAAAGAAACGCAAGAGTTGCAACGATACATTCGTGAACAACAACTCCCCAATATGCCAATGACAGAACTAAGTATGGGAATGAGTCGTGACTATAAAGAAGCGATTCAGTGTGGCTCAACTTATGTTCGAATTGGTACAGCATTTTTTAAATAGGAAATAATCATGTCATTAAAAGATAAATTTGATAAATTTATAGATTACTTTATAGAAGATGGAGATGAAGTTGCTTCAGAAGTTGTAGCTGCACGTTCTGAGAGTTCACTAGCTTCGGTTCCTCCAAAAAAGAGAATTACCACAGAAAGCTACTGCTCAAGAATCTTCTTCAGTTGAAGCAAAAGAAAAAAACATTACCAAACTTCATGCTCGTCAACAACAACTAGCGATTGAAAGCCATCGCTCTACTGAAAAAGTAACCATCGATGTTCGCTATCCCCGTCGTTACGAAGATGCAACAGATATTGTAGATTTGTTGGCTGGTAACGAAAGCATTTTGATTGACTTTCAATATATGACAGAAGTTCAAGCTCGTCGTTGTTTGGATTACTTGGATGGGGCACGTCATGTCTTGGCTGGTGAGTTAAGAAAAGTTGCGAACACAATGTATCTTTTGACGCCAGTAGGTGTTGTAGTAAACATTGAAGATATCCGTTTGCCAGAAGAAGCTCAAAGCGAAGAGTACGACTTTGACATGAAGAGAAATAGAGTACGTTAATGTTTCTAATAATTCGTTTTATCCAAAATGCTACAGATATCTATTCAATGATACTTGTAGCTTTTGCACTATTATCATGGTTTCCAAATGCCTATAACACCCAGTTGGGAAAATTTTTGGAGACTTTGTGTAAGCCAATTCTTGAACCTTTGAAACGTTTACCTCTTCAAATTGCAGGTTTGGATTTCTCGGTTTGGATAGCTCTAATTCTCATCCGTGCTATTAGTCGCTATCTTATTAATTTGCTGGTTGTCTTATGAGCAAAGAACTTTACCAACATTTTGCAACTGAGGATATTCCATTTATTGACAAGGGTTTAGAATGGTTAAGACAGGTAGAAGAGCATTACGCACCGATTTTAACGCCGTTTATAAATCCTCATCAAGTTTTTATTTTAGAAACACTGGGAAATAATAGAGGAGTAAAGACTTTTGTTAGTACTAGTTTAGTACCTTCAGAGCATGCTAGGGTCATTCTAGCACCGGATTATTTCACACCAAGTTTGGAAGATTTTGAAATGACCTTGCTTGAGATTGAGTATCCTAGCAAGTTTCAACAACTAACCCATTCAAAGATTCTGGGTACGGTTCTCAATCGACTAGGTATTGACCGTAAGTTGTTCGGAGACATTCTGGTGACAGAAGATAAAGCTCAAATTATTGTCGATCGAAGATTTACCACTCTTTTCCAGGATGGAATTCAAAAGATCTCCAAGTTGCCTGTAAGTTTAGTAGAACGCCCTTTTTCAGATAGGATAGAATCTAAAGACGAGTATCAAGAAAAAGAAGTCTTGGTTTCAAGCCTGCGACTGGATGCCTTCTTATCAAGTATATTGAAATTATCTCGTTCACAAACTTCAGCCCTAGTTGAAAAGAAGTTGGTTCAAGTCAATTATCATATAGTTGAAAAATCTGACTATCAAGTAAAAGTTGGGGATTTGATAAGTGTTAGACGGTTTGGCCGAATCATCTTGCTCAAAGAAAACGGTCAAACGAAGAAAGATAAGAGAAAATTAACAGTTCAGCTACTATTAAGTAAGTGAGAAGAAATATGTCGATTACACCACAAGATATTGTTGATAAAGCTTTCTCGACAAAATTTCGAGGCTACGATCAGGAAGAAGTTGACGAATTTTTAGATAAGATATATATTGATTACGAGGAATTAACCCGTTACAAGGATGAGACGGAACGTTATATTAAACGACTAGAAGAACGTCTGTCCTATTATACGAATGATATTCCTAAGAGAACAGTAACAAATGACGAAAAGCAAGAGCAAGAACCAGAAGCAATAAATGATTCTATTTTTATTAAATAAGTGAGGGAAAAATATGCCAATTACATCGTTAGAAATTAAGGACAAAACCTTTGGTGTTCAGTTTAGAGGTTTTAACCGTGAAGAAGTTGATGAGTTTTTAGATATTGTTGTTCGGGACTATGAAGATTTAGTTCGTAGTAATCATGAAAAAGAGCAACATATTAAAAATTTAGAGGACCGTTTATCGTATTTTTGATGAAATGAAAGATTCGCTGAGTCAGTCAGTTTTGATTGCCCAAGACACAGCTGAACGTGTAAAACAAGCTGCGAATGACCGTTCTAATAACATCATTAAGCAGGCTGAGCAAGATGCTCAACGTTTACTTGATGAAGCTAAGTATAAAGCCAATGAAATTTTGCGACAAGCTACAGATAATGCTAAAAAAGTTGCTGTGGAAACTGAAGAGTTGAAGAACAAAAGTCGCGTCTTCCACCAACGTTTGAAATCAACAATCGAAAGTCAGTTGGCTATTGTTGATTCATCAGATTGGGAAGAAATTTTACGCCCAACCGCAACTTATCTTCAAACAAGTGATGAGGCATTCAAGGAAGTTGTCGAAGAAGTATTAGGTGAAGATGTATCGTCATACCATGAAGAAGAGCCGATTGACATGACTCGTCAATTCTCTCCAGAAGAAGTTGCAGAACTTCAAGCACGTATTGAAGCAGCTAACAAAGAATTGTTGGAAGCAGAGCAAATTGCTGAAGAGCCAACTGAAACTGAAGTTGAAGTTCAGCCAGTTGCTGAAACTCCTGTTGAACCATTGTATGAGAATGAATCTCAAGACGATGCTGACACTCAACAAGAATCAGTTCTAATTTTATAAGAATCTCATTAGAGAACAAGAGTTTATCAAACACATTTCTAGCGAGTAGGAGATGGTGGAAGTCCTACAATCCCTGTTGGTAAATTTATCCTCTCTTAGCATCAAATCTGAAGATAGTAAGATTTGACGTTTGCCCACGTTACGGGAAAAGAGGGAAAGAGACTAAGTCTTTTTCCGAACAAAGGTGGTACCACGATTTTCGTCCTTTTTGCGAGTCGTGGTTTTTATATTGTCAATTTACATTAAAGGAGTACTAATGAAACTTAAAGAAACCCTCAATCTTGGGAAAACAGAATTTCCAATGCGTGCAGGTCTTCCGACCAAAGAGCCAGTTTGGCAAAAGGAATGGGATGAAGCTAAACTTTATCAACGTCGTCAAGAATTAAATGAAGGAAAACCGCATTTCACGCTTCATGATGGCCCTCCATACGCTAACGGAAATATCCACGTTGGTCATGCTATGAACAAGATTTCAAAAGATATCATTGTTCGTTCTAAGTCTATGTCAGGATTCTACGCACCATACATCCCAGGTTGGGATACACACGGACTACCAATCGAGCAAGTTTTGGCTAAACAAGGTGTTAAACGCAAAGAGATGGACCTTGTTGAATACTTGAAACTTTGCCGTGAATACGCTCTTTCTCAGGTAGATAAACAACGCGAAGATTTAAGCGCTTGGGTGTTTCTGGGGATTGGGAAAATCCATATGTAACCTTGACTCCTGACTATGAAGCGGCGCAAATCCGTGTCTTCGGAGAGATGGCTAACAAGGGATATATCTACCGTGGAGCGAAGCCTGTTTACTGGTCTTGGTCATCTGAGTCTGCCCTTGCTGAAGCGGAAATTGAATACCACGATTTGGTTTCAACTTCACTTTACTATGCTAATAAGGTTAAAGATGGCAAAGGTGTCCTAGATACAGATACTTACATCGTCGTTTGGACAACAACTCCATTTACCATCACAGCATCTCGTGGGTTGACTGTTGGAGCAGATATTGATTATGTCTTGGTGCAACCAGCTGGAGAATCTCGTAAGTTTGTGGTTGCTTCAGAATTGTTGAACAGCTTGTCTGAGAAATTTGGCTGGGCAGATGTTCAAGTGTTGGCAACTTACCGTGGACAAGAATTAAACCATATCGTGACTGAGCACCCATGGGATACAGCTGTAGATGAACTCGTTATCCTTGGTGACCACGTTACAACAGATTCTGGTACAGGTATCGTCCATACAGCCCCTGGTTTTGGTGAGGACGACTACAATGTCGGTATTGCTAATGGTCTTGAAGTCGCAGTGACTGTTAACGAACGCGGGATCATGATGGCCAATGCTGGTGCAGAGTTCGAAGGTCAATTCTACGACAAGGTTGTGCCAACGGTTATCGAAAAACTCGGCAACCTCCTTCTTGCTCAAGAAGAAATCTCTCACTCATATCCATTTGACTGGCGTACGAAAAAACCAATCATCTGGCGTGCTGTGCCACAGTGGTTCGCCTCTGTTTCAAAATTCCGCCAAGAAATCTTGGATGAAATTGAAAAAGTGAAGTTCCACTCAGAATGGGGTAAAGTCCGTCTTTACAACATGATCCGTGACCGTGGTGACTGGGTCATCTCTCGTCAACGTGCTTGGGGAGTTCCTCTTCCAATCTTCTACGCTGAAGATGGCACACCAATCATGATAGCTGAAACCATCGAACATGTAGCGCAACTCTTTGAAGAGCACGGATCAATCGTTTGGTGGGAACGTGATGCCAAAGACCTCTTGCCAGAAGGATTTACTCACCCAGGTTCACCAAATGGCGAGTTCAAGAAAGAAACAGACATCATGGATGTATGGTTTGACTCAGGTTCATCATGGAATGGTGTTTTGGTGAATCGTCCAAATCTGACTTATCCAGCTGACCTCTACCTTGAAGGTTCTGACCAATACCGTGGTTGGTTTAACTCATCACTTATTACATCTGTTGCTAACCATGGCGTAGCACCTTACAAGCAAATCTTGTCTCAAGGTTTCACATTAGATGGTAAAGGTGAGAAGATGTCTAAATCTCTTGGGAATACCATTGCTCCAAGCGATGTTGAAAAACAATTTGGTGCAGAAATCTTGCGTCTCTGGGTAACCAGTGTAGACTCAAGTAACGACGTACGTATCTCTATGGATATCTTGAGCCAAGTCTCTGAAACATACCGTAAGATCCGTAATACCCTTCGTTTCTTGATTGCCAATACTTCTGATTTTAACCCAGCTGAGGATGCAGTCACTTACGAAGAACTTCGTTCTGTTGATAAGTACATGACTATCCGCTTTAACCAGCTTGTTAAGACTATTCGTGACGCTTATGCAAACTTTGAATTCTTGACAATCTATAAAGCCCTAGTGAACTTTATCAACGTTGATTTGTCTGCTTTCTATCTTGACTTTGCCAAAGATGTTGTTTACATTGAAGGGGGCTAAGTCACTTGAACGCCGTCAGATGCAAACAGTCTTCTATGACATCCTTGTGAAAATCACAAAACTCTTGACACCAATTCTTCCACACACTGCTGAAGAAATCTGGTCATATCTCGAGTTTGAAACAGAAGACTTTGTTCAATTGTCAGAATTACCTGAAGCTCAAACATTTGCTAATCAAGAGGAAATCTTGGATACATGGTCAGCCTTCATGGACTTCCGTGGACATGCTCAAAAAGCCTTGGAAGAAGCTCGTAATGAAAAAGTGATTGGTAAATCACTTGAAGCTCACTTGACAGTTTATCCAAATGAAGTGGTGAAAACTCTTCTTGGAGCTGTTGATAGCAATGTAGCCCAACTCTTGATTGTCTCTAAATTGACCATCGCTGAAGGTCCAGCTCCAGAAGATGCTGTTAACTTTGAAGATGTAGCCTTCACGGTTGAGCGTGCGGCTGGTGAAGTTTGTGATCGTTGCCGTCGTATCGATCCAAGTACAGCAGAACGTAGCTACCATGCAACTATCTGCGATCACTGTGCAAGCATCGTCGAAGAAAATTTTGCGGATGCTGTCGCAGAAGGATTTGAAGCGAAATAATCCAACAAAAATACAGGAGAAATTCTGTATTTTTTAAAAATCAAAAACTTTATTAAAAAAATATGGTATAATATACCTTATTAAAATAAAAAGGAGATATTTATGAAGACAAAAACACTAGCACAAGTAGATGGCATTATTGGTATTATTGCAGGAGCTCTTTTAGCTTTCTTACCAATTTTTATTATTTTTCTTGCAGCTATTTCTGAAGATGAAGATGTTGCGGGGCTTGTATTGGGAATCATTTTCATTGTTTTTTCTTTGGTGAAAATTGCAACCCTCATTCTTGGAATTCTTACCTTGTCTACTATAAAGATGACAAACGTATCTCATTGGCGCCATCTATTCTATTTATCGTTGGCTCTAGTAGTTGCCTTGATCCCATTCTTTGGATGGATTGGTGGAATTGTCCTCGTAATTGGTGGAGCTTTTGTACCTAGCAAGCATGAAACAATTCAAAAATTGAAGAATAAAAATATTTATAAGGGAAGAGTCCAAGAGCTCTTCTCTTTTTCGTTGATTTTAACTAGCTTTTTTGTGAAAAATTGTGTAAAATAGAATAGATAAACGAGGGCAACCTCGAAAAATAAAAGGAGAATCCAACTAATGGTAAAATTGGTTTTCGCTCGCCACGGTGAGTCTGAATGGAACAAAGCTAACCTTTTCACAGGATGGGCTGATGTTGATTTGTCTGAAAAAGGAACACAACAAGCGATTGACGCTGGTAAATTGATCAAGGAAGCTGGTATCGAATTTGACCAAGCATACACTTCAGTATTGAAACGTGCTATCAAAACAACTAACCTTGCACTTGAAGCATCTGACCAACTTTGGGTTCCAGTTGAAAAATCATGGCGCTTGAACGAACGTCACTACGGTGGTTTGACTGGTAAAAACAAAGCTGAAGCAGCTGAACAATTTGGTGACGAGCAAGTTCACATCTGGCGTCGTTCATACGATGTATTGCCTCCAGCAATGCCTCGTGATGATGAGTACTCAGCTCATACTGACCGTCGTTACGCTTCACTTGACGACTCAGTCATTCCAGATGCTGAAAACTTGAAAGTGACTTTGGAACGTGCCCTTCCATTCTGGGAAGATAAAATCGCTCCAGCTCTTAAAGACGGTAAAAACGTATTCGTAGGAGCACACGGTAACTCAATCCGTGCCCTTGTTAAACACATCAAACAATTGTCAGATGACGAAATCATGGACGTAGAAATCCCTAACTTCCCACCATTGGTATTCGAATTTGACGAAAAATTGAACGTAGTTTCTGAATACTACCTTGGTAAATAAGAACTATAAAGCCTAGGATGATTCCTAGGCTTTTTATTTTTTTAAAATAGGTGAAATGTATAGTATGATTTAGCTTGTCAAAGCTAGGGATAATTGTTATAATAGATAATATGGAGGCTTTATGGCAATAAAAAAAGCAAGTTTAGCCTGTGCGGTTTGTGGCTCTAGAAATTACTCGATTAAAATCAGTGGAACCTCCAAACTGACTCGCTTAGAAGTAAATAAATTTTGTAAGCATTGTGGCAAATACACTACACACAGAGAAACGAGATAGGAGAATATAATGGGATTTATTAAGGATATTTTTAAGCTTCTTAGAAACACAACTTGGCCGACTCGTAAAGAAAGTTGGATAGATTTTAGATCTATTATGGAATATACTGCTTTCTTTGTCGTCATTATATATATATTCGATCAATTAATCGTTAGCGGACTAATCCGATTTATTAATATTTTTAGAAAACAGTATAATTTATTTGGATAAAAACAAGTTCGCTGTTACGAAAGGAAAAAAAGATGGATAGTTTTGATAAAGGATGGTTTGTCCTACAAACATATTCTGGTTATGAAAAATAAAGTAAAAGAAAATCTCTGTCAACGTGCGCAAACATACAATATGTTAGATAACATTTTTGCGGGTTGAAATTCCAACTCAAACTGTACAAGTTGAAAAACAGGGAAGAAAAAGAAGTTGAAGAAAATCGATTCCCAGGGTATGTCCTTGTAGAAATGGTCATGACTGATGAAGCTTGGTTTGTAGTTCGTAATACTCCAAACGTTACAGGATTTGTCGGCTCGCATGGGAACAGATCTAAACCAACTCCACTTTTTGGAACAAGAAATCAGAGATATCTTGGTATCAATGGGACAAACAGTTCCAAGAGTTCGATATCAATGTTGAAGTTGGTCAAACAGTTCGAATCATTGATGGTGCTTTTTACTGATTACACAGGAAAAAAATTACTGAAATTGATAATAACAAAGTGAAAATGATTATTTCAATGTTTGGTAATGATACAGTAGAAGTAAACTTAAATCAAATTGCTGAATTGTAATATCAGTTACCGATCTACTTGTGAGTTTAGAATCCTGTCAACTAGTTTTTAAAAAAACCAGTTGACAGGATTCTAAAAAGTCAGTATAATAGAAAAGAGCTGAAAAACTCAAGGTCCGTTGGTCAGGGGTTAAGACACCGCCTTTTCACGGCGGTAACACGGGTTCGAATCCCGTACGGACTATGGGTGTATCGCGGTTAGGTTAATAGGAATAAAAAAGTTAAAAAAACCTGTTGACAGAGAAAAGTGACTGTGATATACTAATATAGTTGTCGCTCGATAAGAACGAGAGACAAAGACCTTTGAAAACTGAACAAGACGAACCAATGTGCAGGGCACTATAACTGATGTTATAGTACTGAACAATGAAAAAACAATAAATCTGTCAGTGACAGAAATGAGTGAGAACTCAAACTTTTAATGAGAGTTTGATCCTGGCTCAGGACGAACGCTGGCGGCGTGCCTAATACATGCAAGTAGAACGCTGAAGGAGGAGCTTGCTTCTCTGGATGAGTTGCGAACGGGTGAGTAACGCGTAGGTAACCTGCCTGGTAGCGGGGGATAACTATTGGAAACGATAGCTAATACCGCATAACAGTAGATATCGCATGATAGTTGCTTGAAAGGTGCAATTGCATCACTACCAGATGGACCTGCGTTGTATTAGCTAGTTGGTGAGGTAACGGCTCACCAAGGCAACGATACATAGCCGACCTGAGAGGGTGATCGGCCACACTGGGACTGAGACACGGCCCAGACTCCTACGGGAGGCAGCAGTAGGGAATCTTCGGCAATGGACGGAAGTCTGACCGAGCAACGCCGCGTGAGTGAAGAAGGTTTTCGGATCGTAAAGCTCTGTTGTAAGAGAAGAACGAGTGTGAGTGGAAAAGTTCACACTGTGACGGTATCTTACCAGAAAGGGACGGCTAACTACGTGCCAGCAGCCGCGGTAATACGTAGGTCCCGAGCGTTGTCCGGATTTATTGGGCGTAAAGCGAGCGCAGGCGGTTAGATAAGTCTGAAGTTAAAGGCTGTGGCTTAACCATAGTACGCTTTGGAAACTGTTTAACTTGAGTGCAAGAGGGGAGAGTGGAATTCCATGTGTAGCGGTGAAATGCGTAGATATATGGAGGAACACCGGTGGCGAAAGCGGCTCTCTGGCTTGTAACTGACGCTGAGGCTCGAAAGCGTGGGGAGCAAACAGGATTAGATACCCTGGTAGTCCACGCCGTAAACGATGAGTGCTAGGGTGTTAGACCCTTTCCGGGGTTTAGTGCCGTAGCTAACGCATTAAGCACTCCGCCTGGGGAGTACGACCGCAAGGTTGAAACTCAAAGGAATTGACGGGGGCCCGCACAAGCGGTGGAGCATGTGGTTTAATTCGAAGCAACGCGAAGAACCTTACCAGGTCTTGACATCCCTCTGACCGCTCTAGAGATAGAGTTTTCCTTCGGGACAGAGGTGACAGGTGGTGCATGGTTGTCGTCAGCTCGTGTCGTGAGATGTTGGGTTAAGTCCCGCAACGAGCGCAACCCCTATTGTTAGTTGCCATCATTCAGTTGGGCACTCTAGCGAGACTGCCGGTAATAAACCCGGAGGAAGGTGGGGATGACGTCAAATCATCATGCCCCTTATGACCTGGGCTACACACGTGCTACAATGGCTGGTACAACGAGTCGCAAGCCGGTGACGGCAAGCTAATCTCTTAAAGCCAGTCTCAGTTCGGATTGTAGGCTGCAACTCGCCTACATGAAGTCGGAATCGCTAGTAATCGCGGATCAGCACGCCGCGGTGAATACGTTCCCGGGCCTTGTACACACCGCCCGTCACACCACGAGAGTTTGTAACACCCGAAGTCGGTGAGGTAACCTTTAGGAGCCAGCCGCCTAAGGTGGGATAGATGATTGGGGTGAAGTCGTAACAAGGTAGCCGTATCGGAAGGTGCGGCTGGATCACCTCCTTTCTAAGGATAAGGAAAGCACATTGGTCTTGTTTAGTCTTGAGAGGTCTTGTAGGGGCCTTAGCTCAGCTGGGAGAGCGCCTGCTTTGCACGCAGGAGGTCAGCGGTTCGATCCCGCTAGGCTCCATTGGTGAGAGATCACCAAGTCATGCACATTGAAAATTGAATATCTATATCAAATAGTAACAAGAAAATAAACCGAAAACGCTGTAGTATTAATAAGAGTTTATGACTGAAAGGTCAAAAAGTAAGGTTAAGTTAATAAGGGCGCACGGTGGATGCCTTGGCACTAGGAGCCGAAGAAGGACGTGACAAACGACGATATGCCTTGGGTAGCTGTGAGTAAGCGATGATCCAGGGATTTCCGAATGGGAGAACCCAACAGGTACTACCTGTTACCCATATCTGTTAAGGATATGAGGAGGAAGACGCAGTGAACTGAAACATCTAAGTAGCTGCAGGAAGAGAAAGCAAAAGCGATTGCCTTAGTAGCGGCGAGGAAACAGCAGGAGGGCAAAACCGAAGAGTTTACTCTTCGGGGTTGTAGGACTGCAATGTGGACACAAAGATTATAGAAGAATGACATGGGAAGGTCAGCCAAAAGAGAGTGAGAGCCTCGTATTTTAAATAGTCTTTGTACCTAGCAGTATCCTGAGTACGGCGGGACACGTGAAATCCCTGTCGGAATCTGGGAGGACCATCTCCCAACCCTAAATACTCCCTAGTGACCGATAGTGAACCAGTACCGTGAGGGAAAGGTGAAAAGCACCCCGGGAGGGGAGTGAAATAGAACCTGAAAACCGTGTGCCTACAACAAGTTCGAGCCCGTTAATGGGTGAGAGCGTGCCTTTTGTAGAATGAACCGGCGAGTTACGATATGATGCGAGGTTAGTTGAAGAGACGGAGCCGTAGGGAAAACCGAGTCTGAATAGGGCGTTTTAGTATTATGTCGTAGACCCGAAACCATGTGACCCTACCCATGAGCAGGTTGAAGGTGCGGTAAGACGCACTGGAGGACCGAACCAGGGCACGTTGAAAAGTGCTTGGATGACTTGTGGTAGTGGAGAAATTCCAAAACGAACTTGGAGATAGCTGGTTCTCTCCGAAATAGCTTTTAGGCTAGCGTCGACATCAAGATTCTTGGAGGTAGAGCACTGTTTGGGTGAGGGGTCCATCCCGGATTACCAATCTCAGATAAACTCCGAATGCCAATGAATTATGGTCGGCAGTCAGGACTGCGAGTGCTAAGATCCGTAGTCGAAAGGGAAACAGCCCAGACCACCAGCTAAGGTCCCAAAAATAATTGTTAAGTGGAAAAGGATGGGGTTGCACAGACAACTAGGATGTTAGCTAGAAGCAGCTATTCATTCAAAGAGTGCGTAATAGCTCACTAGTCGAGTGACCCTGCGCCGAAAAATGTACCAGGGGCTAAAACAATTTACCGAAGCTGTGGATACCTTTATAGGTATGGTAGGAGAGCGTTCTATGTGTGATGAAGGTGTACCGTGAGGAGTGCTGGAACGCATAGAAGTGAGAATGCCGGTATGAGTAGCGAAAGACAGGTGAGAATCCTGTCCACCGTAAGACTAAGGTTTCCAGGGGAAGGCTCGTCCGCCCTGGGTTAGTCGGGACCTAAGGAGAGACCGAAAGGTGTATCCGATGGACAACAGGTTGATATTCCTGTACTAGAGTATGTAGTGATGGAGGGACGCAGTAGGCTAACTAAAGCAGACGATTGGAAGTGTCTGTCTAAGCAGTGAGGTGTGAATTGAGTTAAATGCTTAGTTCTATAACATTGAGCTGTGATGGGGAGCGAAGTTTAGTAGCGAAGTTAGTGATGTCACACTGCCAAGAAAAGCTTCTAGCGTTTAAACATACTCTACCCGTACCGCAAACCGACACAGGTAGTCGAGGCGAGTAGCCTCAGGTGAGCGAGAGAACTCTCGTTAAGGAACTCGGCAAAATGACCCCGTAACTTCGGGAGAAGGGGTGCTGACTTTAAGTCAGCCGCAGTGAATAGGCCCAAGCAACTGTTTATCAAAAACACAGCTCTCTGCTAAATCGTAAGATGATGTATAGGGGGTGACGCCTGCCCGGTGCTGGAAGGTTAAGAGGAGTGCTTAGCGTAAGCGAAGGTATGAATTGAAGCCCCAGTAAACGGCGGCCGTAACTATAACGGTCCTAAGGTAGCGAAATTCCTTGTCGGGTAAGTTCCGACCCGCACGAAAGGCGTAATGATTTGGGCACTGTCTCAACGAGAGACTCGGTGAAATTTTAGTACCTGTGAAGATGCAGGTTACCCGCGACAGGACGGAAAGACCCCATGGAGCTTTTACTGCAGTTTGATATTGAGTGTCTGTACCACTATGTACAGGGATAGGTAGGGAGTCTAAGAATCTGGGACGCCAGTTTTCGAAGGAGACGATGTTGGGATACTACCCTGTGTTATGGCTACCTAACCCGGATAGGTGATCCCTATCGGAGACAGTGTCTGACGGGCAGTTTGATCGGGGCGGTCGCTCTCAAAAAGGTAACGGAGGCGCCCAAAGGTTCCCTCAGAATGGTTGGAAATCATTCGCAGAGTGTAAAGGTATAAGGGAGCTTGACTGCGAGAGCCACAACTCGAGCAGGGACGAAAGTCGGGCTTAGTGATCCGGTGGTTCCGTATGGAAGGGCCATCGCTCAACGGATAAAAGCCCCTGGGGACAACAGGCTTATCTCCCCCAAGAGTTCACATCGACGGGGAGGTTTGGCACCGATGTCGGCTCGTCGCATCCCTGGGGCTGTAGTCGGTCCTCAGGGGCTGGGCTGTTCGCCCATTAGAAGCGGCACGCGAGCTGGGTTCAGAACGTCGTGAGACAGTTCGGTCCCTATCCGTCGCGGGCGTAGGAAATTTGAGAGGATCTGCTCCTAGTACGAGAGGACCAGAGTGGACTTACCGCTGGTGTACCAGTTGTCTTGCCAAAGGCATCGCTGGGTAGCGATGTAGGGAAGGGATAAACGCTGAAAGCATCTATGTGAAACCCACCTCAAGATGAGATTTCCACGATTTTTATATCAGTAAGAGCCCTGAGAGATGATCAGGTAGATAGGTTAGAAGTGGAAGTGTGACGACATGTAGCGGACTAATACTAATAGCTCGAGGACTTATCCAAAGTAACTGAGAATATGAAAGCGAAAGGTTTTCTTGGAATTTGAAAGATATTCAATTTTGAGTAGGTATTACTCAGAGTTAAGTGACGATAGCCTAGGAGATACACCTGTACCCATGCCGAACACAGAAGTTAAGCTCTCAGAACGCCGGAAGTAGTTGGGGTTGCCCCTCAGAGATATGGAAGTCGCTTTAGCCTCTAGGGAGTTTAGCTTAGTTGTAATTGAGAGAAATCGAAATTACAATCGACGGATGAGAGAAATGAATTTTCTGACTCGTTGGCTGAGCTAGACTCCACCTTTGGGAGTTTAGCTCAGCTGAGAGCATCTGCCTTACAAGCAGAGGGTCAGCGGTTCGATCCCGTTAACTCCCCTATAGGTCCCGTAGTAGCGGTTATCACGTCGCCCCGTCACGGCGAAGATCGCGGGTTCGATTCCCCGTCGGGACCGTAATAACGAAAGTTATTTTGACTCAGTTAGCTCAGTTGGTAGAGCAATTGACTTTAATCAATGGGTCACTGGTCTCGAGCCCAGTACGGGTCATCATTGCGGGTTTGGCGGATTGGCAGACGCACCAGATTTAGGATCTGGCGCTTAACGGCGTGGGGTTCAAGTCCCTTAACCCGCATTATAGAAATTAGCCGGCTTTAGCTCAGTTGGTAGAGCATCTGATTTGTAATCAGAGGGTCGCGTCTCAAGTCATGTAGCCGGCATTTTGCTAAATCAGAGTCACTGCGAACGTAGTTCAGTGGTAGAACACCACCTTGCCAAGGTGGGGTCGCGGGTTCGAATCCCGTCGTTCGCTTAGAGAGGCCGGGGTGGCGGAATCTGGCAGACGCACAGGACTTAAAAATCCTGCGATTGGTAACGATCGTACCGGTTCGATTCCGGTCCTCGGCATAAATGAGCACCCCTTAGCTCAACTGGACAGAGTACCTGACTACGAATCAGGCGGTTAGAGGTTCGACCTCTAGGCATTTTTTATTTACTGGGAAGTAGCTCAGCTTGGTAGAGTACTTGGTTTGGGGACCAAGGTGTCGCAGGTTCGAATCCTGTCTTCCCTGATTAATGGCGGTGCAGCTCAGCTAGTAGAGCGTCCGGTTCATACCCGGGAGGTCGGGGTTCGATCCCTCGCCGCTATAATCGATCTTTGTTGGACCTTTAGCTCAGCTGGGTTAGAGCCTCGGCTCATAACCGAGTGGTCGTAGGTTCAAGTCCCTGCAAGGTCCATTGTAATGATGGAGGATTACCCAAGTCCGGCTGAAGGGAACGGTCTTGAAAACCGTCAGGTGTAAAAAGCGTGCGTGGGTTCGAATCCCACATCCTCCTTTATTTTATTATTAACGCGGGATGGAGCAGCTCGGTAGCTCGTCGGGCTCATAACCCGAAGGTCGTAGGTTCAAACCTGCCCCGCAATATTGGCTCGGTAGCTCAGTTGGTAGAGCAATGGATTGAAGCTCATGTGTCGGCGGTTCGATTCCGTCTCGCGCCATTTTTGAATAAGATACTATGCGGGTGTAGTTTAGTGGTAAACCACAGCCTTCCAGCTGTTGTCGCGAGTTCGATTCTCGTCACCCGCTTTGAACTTTGTTCAAGTACCAAGTTTTTACTTGGGCGTAGCTCAGGTGGTTAGAGCGCACGCCTGATAAGCGTGAGGTCGGTGGTTTGAGTCCACTCGTGCCCATTAATAGGAGAATTACTCAAGAGGCTGAAGAGGACGGTTTGCTAAATCGTTAGGTCGGGCAACCGGCGCAAGGGTTCGAACCTTTATTCTCCGTAATTAAAGAGCTGTATAGCTCTTTTTATTGTCTTAGTCTTATATTATTTTTAAAACTGTCAAACATTTGATATGATGTAAGGAAATCACTCCAATACTTAGTTAACTACAAAGGAGTTCGTTATAGAATCTAAGAAGTTTTTAGGTATCTTGCTAGTTCTTTTCATAAGTCTTTTTATGTTTGGCTGTAGTAGTCAAAGTTCCGAAAAATTCAGGTCAGGATCTTTAGTTTATCAACAACTGTCAATCAATCAAATACTAATGAACCAACATCCGTAGAGTCTAAAGAAAAATTTTAAAGAATTCTACAAGCTCGTTTTTGATAATTATCAAAAATTCTTTCTACACCGAAGGATGTTAATGCAATCGCTGATCGTTATAAGAGTTTATAAGGGGCTGAACGCCCTATCAATAGTTGGTCTCTTTGAAAAATGCGGTTTATCAAGCTGATAAGATGAGTTTTGCCTATGCGGTTCTTAATAAAGATTGTGTGGAGGAATTGTTAATTGGCGTTGAGCAATCTAATGGTGATTACTTTTCTTTTCGGGTCTTTTATTATCTTGTAAATGAGAAACCGATACTTTTAGCAGAAGGCTTTTGTAGCAGGTCATGGTAGGGGCTAGAAATTCTATGAATATCTATAATGATGGAGATATCTTAGAATTAAGCTGCTGGTCATCTGGTACAGGTGAAGGTAGGGGAGTACTTTATCATCTAAATTCTAGCCAGCAAGTAGCAAGTAAAGTTCAGGAACAGGACTTTCTGTATGAAGTAACAAAAGTTTGCATTCTGACTTTGGTAAAGCAGAGGCAGAATTAATGAATTTCAAGCAACTAGATTGGCAGAAATTTGAAAACTCTACTAGTACTACCATTTCGGGAGAAAATCAAAAAGCTCTTGAATGCCAACAAATCACTAAATTAGAAGCTTTTTATTAAAGACTGGGAGAAAGACTTGGTCAAACTAATTACAAAAAGGAATTGTTGGAGGAGATGTCGTGCAGATAATATCTATACCTTTTGGTGATGGGCCGAGTGAAAAATAAATGCGGAATACTCGGAGAATGGGTTAGGAACTGCTAAGTATTGTATTGTAGAGCGCTATAGTAATTGGGATAAATACCCTGGATGTGCATAGCTATTACTTTGCGATAACCAATACAGGAGAAGGGATTGTTTTTCATTCACCAACGACAAATGGTGGAATCATGTACTTAAAACCGACAGAAAAATACAGAAACCAAGCAGAGTTTAAACGCTTAGTTGAGGAAGAGTAAAAAAATGAAGAGTTTGGTCTTGGCTAAGCTCTTTTTATAAAAATCTCTTTCTTAAATTTTTTTATTTTTGAGTGTTTAATGTTATACTTGTGTTAAGTTAGATAGAAAAGTGTCATTCGATGATGACTTTATCAGTAAGGAGAATATATGACAAAAATTGTGAAGTTTTATAGTATTTACTATAGATTTGTTCTTTTTATAGTTATTTTTATATCTTTTGGGTGTCATCAAATTGTTGGTCGAGGAACTCAAACAGTTAATATTTTTGATTACGCATTCAGCTTTCATCAAACACAGTTAGGGTATTTCCTTCTTTTATTAATTTTAGTTGTCATTGGCATAAATTTTCTTTGTCCTTGAAATTTTCTGTATCTCCAAAAGGGATTTATCTTAGAAGATTAGCTTTATTTGTTCCTTGGAGTGATATTAGTGGAGTTTCTGCATGTTTGGATTAACAAGGTGAGTAATTTTACTAGTGGGATTAATTTTTATAACAATAAATGTTTAGTTTTCTATCGTCAATTATAAACCGATTTGTATCTATAATATCTTTATTAGCCTTGTTTCTTGTCAAACTTTTAAGCCTCAGATTAAGACTGAATATATTATCAGCCAGTTTTTGCTACGGGATTTAATATTCTATTGAATACATCAATTGTCTTTTATCTTTACTTTTCTGATTTAAAAACTCTTAGTTTTGGTTCTTTTTACTTTTTGCTTACTCTATTTTATAAAAATTTTTTATTATTCCTTTATGGTTGGTTTATAGTCAAAATCTAAGTACTGGTCCTTATCCAGTCTATAGCACTTTCTTTAAGAGGAATGCTTCTGATGTGATCTCATGTTTAATTTTATTAAAATGTTGACTTTCTACTTTTTGGTAGGGAAGTTTTTATTATTTCTATATCGAAATAGTTGACAGATGTAAATACAGGCAGTGGTACAATGACTCTAATATTTCGATATAGAACGAGCAGAGACAAATGGACAAAGATGTTAGAGGTTACCAAGCTCTACAGATTCGATTGTTAAATGGGCGTATCTTTCAAAAACTCTTGGGTAAAGGAAACCCAGATGCTCAATATAGAAGTGAACAAGGAAAAATTTTAACGATTTTGTGGAAGCAAGACTTTGGTGCGCTATCATGGACCGATATCGCTTTATGACAGGTCTAGCCTAATACATTGACCAGTATGAGTAAGAAAATTGGAAGAACAAGGCTTGGTCACGATTCAACCTTGCACGCAGGATAAAAGGAAAAAATATATCTCTTTGACAGACCTTGGTTGGGCGCAAAAAGAAATTGGGGACCGTGTCAGCAAGGAACTGGGAGACATTTTTTATCAAGGTTTTTCAGATCAAGAAATCCGAGAATTTGAAGCCTATCAAGAGCGAATTATCACAAATCTAAAAGCTAAAGAAAATGACATCTAGTGAAAGGAATCAACAGTTATGATCGGAATTACAGGTGTAACAGGGAAATTAGGTTCCTATGTGGCTGATCTTGTCGATAAAAAAGGAATCGTTTCAATCCATCTAGCACGAAGTCCAGAGCGTGCAAAAGTCTGCGTCTGCGTGGAGATCCGTAAAATAGTGTATGCCAATACTCCAGAGGTGGTTGAGGCCTTAAAGGGTATCGATACCTTGTTGATGGTATCTGCTCGGGGAAATCCAGAGCGTGTCAAGGAGCATAAGGAGTTTTTAGATGCTGCAAGACTAGCAGGGGTATAGCATATCGTTTATACCTCCTTTTATGGGGCAGATGAGAAGGCGACTTTCATCTTGTCTCGAGATCATGCCCAGACGGAGTCCTATATCAAGGAGTTAGGGTTCACTTACACTTTTTTGAGAGATAATTTTTATTTGGACTTCTTGATTGATATTGCACTTGAAAATGGAGAAATTCGTGGTCCGGCTGGCAGTGGTCTTGTGTCAGCTGTTGCTCGTAAGGACACATCTAGGGTTGCAGCAGAGATGCTTTTAAATCCTAAGGAGTGGGAAAATCAAACCTTGAATCTGACAGGGCCTGAGGATTTTTCCATGGAAGAAATCGTAGCGCTTCTCTCAAAGGAGACCGGTAAGGACTTCACGTATATAGATGAATCAGTAGAAGAGCCTCATGAGTCACGAAAAATGACAGTGCAAACTTGGGAGTCGATTCTTGGGTCAGTACCTATACAGCTATTAAAGCTGGCGAACAGGCTGGGGTTTCAACAGATATCGAAAAAGTCCTAAGGCATCCAGCAAGCAGCCTTTTGGATATTCTTAGAGATAGAAAACTTATTGAGGAAAAAAATGATTGAATACAAACATGTAGCCTTGCGCTACACGGATAAAAACATTTTAAAAGATGTCAATCTCCGCATTGAAAATGGAGAATTCATGGTGCTAGTGGGTCCTTCAGGATCGGGAAAGACCACCATGATTAAGATGGTGAACCGTCTTTTGGAGCCGACAGATGGCAATATCTATATGGATGGGAAACGCATCAAGGACTATGATGAACGGGAGTTACGTCTCAGCACTGGCTATGTCCTTCAGCCATTGCCTTATTTCCTAACTTGACGGTTGCGTGAAAATATAGCTCATTCCTGAGATGAAGCGGCTGGAGCAAGGGAGCAAATCGCTTCTAAAACAGAAGAACTTTTGAACAAGGTAGGCCTGCTTTCTGCTGCAGAGTATGCCTCATCGGTTACCAAACGAGTTATCTGGTGGGAGCAACAGCGGATTGGCATTGTATGAGCCATTATTGGGAGAAACCAAAAATTCTATTGATGGACGAGCCTTTTTTCAGCCTTGATGCCATCTCTCGCAAGCAGTTACAGGCTCTCACAAAGATTTATATAAAGAATTGGCATGACGACCATCTTTCGTAACTCATGATCACTGGACGAGGCTTTAAAATTAGGGACTCGAATCTGAGTTTTGCAGGATGGGAGAAATTCGCCAGGTGGCAGATCCTGAAATAATTTTCTAAGCCTGCAATAGATATTTTGTAGCAAACTTGTTTGGAGGTAGCCTTGATGTCTAATTTGATTTCAACCTTCAAGAGCGTTTTTGGGGAATGGTTAACCGCCTTGGGCAACACTTCACTGTCTCTTTTGACCTATTGGTTGCTATTTTTTTCGACTCATTCCACTTGCGGTTTATCTAAATAGCCACAAAAAGCGGCGAACTGGTGCTACGTTGCGGGTATCTTCCAGACCATTCCTCAATGGCTTTTGTTGGGTCTCTTTATTCCTTTCATGGGGATTGGAAACTTTACCGGCCCTTACAGCTCTAGTCATTTATGCTATTTTCCTGATTTTTGGAAAAATACGATTACAGCCTTGAACGGCATTGATCCTAGTCTGAGGAGGCAGGGATTGCTTTTGGAATGACCAAGTGGAGCGACTCAAGAAGTTTGAAATTCGACTCGCATGCCAGTCATTGTATCAGGGGTTCGTGCAGCAACTGTTATGATCATTGGGACATGACTTTAGCCGCTCTTGTGGGAGCTGGAGGATTGGGCCCTTTATCCTTTTGGGAATTGATCGTCGAATGCTAGTCTCATTTTTAATCGGTAATCTCATCAGCCATTTTGGCCATTCTCTTTAATGTTGTTCTCAAATGGTTGGAAAAAGCAAAGTTACGTACGATTGTTGCTGCCTTTGCGGTGATGCTCCTTGGTTTGGGAGCGAGTTATGCTCTAAGCATGATTCCTCAGAAAGAAAAAGAAAATCTGGTTATAGCTGGGAAGTTGGGACCTGAACCTGAGATTCTCATGAATATGTATAAACTTCTCATCGAGGAAAAACGGATATGACGGTGACGGTCAAACCTAACTTTGGGAAGACAGACTTTCTTTATCAAGCGCTGAAAAAGGGGACATTGATATCTATCCAGAATTTTTCTGGAACAGTGACAGAGAGTCTCCTCCAACCATCTCCACAAATTGGGCATGACCAGAAAAGGTTTACGAGGTGGCTCGTGACGGCATTGCCAAACAGGATCAACTAGCCTTTCTTAAACCTATGGCTTTATCAAAATACTTATGATAGCAGTTCCCAAAAATTGCGCAAGAATAGGCCAAGACGATTTCAGACTCTGAAAAAGTAGAAGGACAGTCAAGGCTGGATTCACTCTAGAGTTTAATGACCGTGAGGATGGAAACAAGGGCTTGCAGTCTGTTTATGGATTAAAATCTCAATGTAGCAACCATGGAGCCAGCTCATCGCTACCAAGCTATCCAGTCAGGTGACATTCAAATTATAGATGCTACTCAACAGATGCTGAAAATTGCTCGTTATGATTTAGTGGTTTTGGAGGATGATAAAACAACTCTTCCCTCCCATACCAAGGTGCACCACCATGAAAGCTGAATTACTGAAAAACATCCTGAGTTTGGAAGCTGTTCTTAATAAACTAGCTGGTAAAATTACCGAGAGCCAGATGAGTCAGATGAACTATCAAGTCGGAGTAGAAGGCAAGCCAGCAGAACAAGATAGCAGCGAATTCTGCAAGAACAAGGTTTGTTGAAGAAATAACCTGAAAAATGCTGAACTCAACTCCATTAAACGACTATATAGAAGAATGCCTAGACAATCTTTATCTGCTTTTGATGTTAGAGATTACTGAATGTCATTAAAAATGGAAAGAAGAGAAAATTTTACTGTAAATACACTTGACTATTCACAAAATAGGTGTATAGGTGTTGTGAACTACTTAATAAATAAGGATTTTAGCTCATGTCGACTAAGGATGGAAATCTTGTGTATAGACAGTTCAGTAGATATATAATAGAGCGTTGCGTCCGAAAGTCATTCCTGAGCACGGTCTTTTAAAAACAAAAAGGAGAAGATTATGAAAACAAAACCGATTCATCGTACCAGTATGTGGGAAATTTAGCCAAATGCCGCCACCATGACTTTGATTCCCGCTGCCGTAGGATTAACTATGTTGCCAAAGCCTGGCGTGAGGGCAGTTGCCTGTTTGGCTGGGGTCTTGCGAAACCTTTCTGCCAGCATGTTGGCTGGGCCGGTTGCCGGTGCCATCAGTGGTTTCGATCAATAACGTGATCTATGGGCTGAATCTTATCGCCAATTTCAACCGTGTATGCGATTACCAGCATCGGAATTGGGATTGCTGTCGAGTTTTGCACGCCATCGGTGGTTCTCGTCAGCGCGACGAGTATTTGTTTCGCTATTATTATTGCCATCGTTTCAGCTGGTCATTTCAACCCCACTCAACGTCATCTTTTGGGAGTGGTCAGACCGGTATCGCTTTGGGGGTGACCTGCATTGTTTGCGGTAATGGTCGCCAATCATGTACCAGTGTGCTGGCCTCATTTATCGATGAGTTTGTCTTGATATTTTTGGATAAAGTCTGCGTGGTTTACCCGGCATTCTTCTTCATCTATCGTCAGCCGTCAGCGGATGGTGCATTTTTAGCGATGATAAATGATGACTGATCAAACATTGAATTCTGGAGTGCTACGGGTCAAGCTCAAGTGGTACCAGGTGATCGATCCGATTACTAAGCTCTTGTTCATCTTGGACATGACGTTGTTGAGCTTTTTGCCAGTAGGAATTTATTGCTTCAGGCCGGATTAATTCTAGTCGCAACACTGCTATTGTTATTTTCCAAATTGAGCTTTACCATCTTTTTAGCGCTGGATTCAGCCTGTTTCTGATTTTGCACCATGCTGATCATCCAGGGGGTTATTTTGCAGTCGGAATCAAACTGTGCTGTTTTCTGTGCTTGGGGTGTCGTTCTACAAAGAAGGCCTGATTTACGCCACCACCTGGGTTGTCGAGTATTGGTGATTATTTTGACCAGTGGCTTTTTTATGGTGACCACGAGTATTTCAGAAAACGCGGCCTATTTGGAACTGTCCGGATTGTCTTATAAAACCGTCTACGTTCTGATGTCGGTGTGTTATATTTTGCCGGAAATGATGCGCAATATGCGGAAAATCCAGCAGGCATAAAAAGTTCGCGGAACCAATCCGCAAAAACGTTGATTCAGAAATTAAAAATCAGTCCTGCCGGTTCTAATTCCATTGGTGATTAAGACCTGGATCAATCGATGACGCGGTCGATTTCTCTCCAACTGAGAGGTTTTGATAATCTCAACCGGACTGTCAGAACCTCCCAGCGCGTGTATCGCCTGTCGCGGACGCTGCACATTGGTCTGACTGGATTGGCAATTTTATTGATTGGGTGGAAGATATGGACGAAGATAAACGGATTGTAATTGAAAATTTGACCACCCGTTATCCGGGTACTGAGCAACCACAACTGCGTCAGATTAACGCGGAGGTTCATACCGGCCAGGTGGTTGGGATTATCGGAATAGCCACCCGGCAAAATCGACTTTGTGCCATGTGCTAGCAGGGGTCATTCCCAAAATTGTGTCTGCTGAGATTGAGGGCGACTGGCACATGTTTGGCCAGCGAGTGTCCGACAATTGGCCCGTTTATAATGCCATGAATGGAGTTGTACTGCAAAATCCAGCTGGACAACCAAGCGGGTTGGCAGACACGGCTGCTGATGAAATCGCCTCGACTTGATTAATCAGGAATGGCTGAAGGACTGATTCAAAAACGGTTGAAGAAGCTGTCACGCAAATGGGGCTGATTGAACAGTTGAATTTGCGTCCCGAGAGCCTTTCCGGTGGTCAGAGCCAGCGGTTGGCAATTGCCACGGCGATTGCGGCTAACCCGGCTGTTTTGATTATGGATGATCCGACCAGTCAGATGGATCCCCTTGGCCGCCGACAATTTTTCCAATGGCTGGCCCAAGTCAAAGAGACGACTGTCTTCATTGTCACCAGTGAAATTGACGATTTGTGCGAAGTCGCCGACGTTGTGTGGGTGCTGCACGAGGGTCAAATGGTAGCCCAGGTAGGCCGGGTGGAGGTGTTTAATCATTTGCAGCTGACTGTCGATTCTAGCCCCGACAATCCAGCAACTTGCTCAAAAATGGATTGGCACTTGGCTGATGGCCGGTATCCGGTGAATGACGCTGATCTGAAGGAGGTTCGTTGTGCCCACAATTGAACTGAACAACCTGACGTTCACTTATCCGGAACGGTCCTTTAGCTTGGATGTTGAAGACAAACACTTCGCCGATCCGATGGTGGCGATTGTCGGCCAAAATGGTGCCGGCAAATCAACGCTCTTCAAATTGTTGACGGGTTTGCTGACACCACAAACCGGTGTGATTAAGATCGATGGAGAAAATTTTAATGATCTTAAACCAGTCGAAAAAGTTACTAGGTTGGGGATTATTTTCAGAATCCTGACGATCAGCTTTTTCAACCCGACCGTTCAACGAGAGGTGGAGTGAGTGTCGCGCAGGTCGCGGATGACCACGACACGATTACGAGGCGGGCTTTAGCGGCCTCAAAAGAGTTGGCTTTGATGATAAAACAGCTGAAAGTCCATATGACCTGTCATTATCGGAACGTGCAAGCTGTTGAGCGTTGCTGCCAGTTTTGGCATGGATCCGGCGATTTATTTATTTGATGAGCCGATGATGTCGCTTGATTGGGAAAGCCGGCGCAAGTTGACCGCAATTTTCCATCAGTTGGCTGATTCGGGCCACCTAGTTGTGACCATCACCCATGACATGGATTGTCGCCGCCGAGTTTTGAGTCGGTATGTTGCGGAACACAGGGAAGTTTGGCTCGCCGGTAGTCCACTGGGAATTGTCTCAGTGATCACGAACTTGTCCAGCGAGTGGATTACTACCACCGCGGATTATGGACATAGCGGAGTCGCTAGGTGATTCTACAGACATATTTATCGGTTAATGATTATTGCCAGAAAAATCGAGATGGAGAAAAAGTCACCTCTGCGGGTTTTTCCAGGTTGAAGGATTAACTCATCTTCTGGCAAGAACTCACATGGGTGACTTTTTGTGTTTACTAGGTTCTTGTCAACTGTAGTGGGTGACGAAAGCTAACATCTTGAGAGGACCGGATAGGTCCTCTTTTATGTATGTTCAGAGTGATGAAAACACGCCTCCTAAAGTTAATAAAAGTTTCTAAAATCGAACCCTCAAACCGTTTGACGTCTTTGATCAACTTGTTAGCTGCTTCAAGTTTTTGCGTTTGAATAGTCCGTTTCTAGGGTGTTTTGATGTATTGCTTGTGTCTAAGAAAAGTCCCTAAAGACAGTTTGAAAGTAGTGATTGACCTGCTCCTATTTTTCTCTATCAGCTCAAAGAACCTATCTACTCTTCTCCTGAAAGTGAAAAAGCAAGAGCTGATAAAGTGGTATAGTAGTTGGTAAGCTCTTCTGAAAAAGTCTAGTGTCTTCTCAATGATTTCATGTGACTTAATGTTTGACGGAAAGTCTTTTGAATAAAAAGAGTTGAGAGATAGTTTACGGCTGTCCTTTGGAAGAGTCGCCAGTGATTTTTTCAAGGGTCGATAGGGTAGTGACTTTATCGAACTGCCCCATGATTGCAATTTAGTCTTTTTAAAAAGGCACGTCCAAGGTGCTGGATAATGGAAACAATCAAGACCGATTTTAGCGTTTTGAAGAGTCTGCGTGCTAGTGGGATATAAGCTCCAGACATATCCATCGTGATAAACTGCACCTTTTAGCGACCTTTCAATGGATACTTCAAAAAGTAGTTTCGAATAGTGGTTTGACGGCGATTATCAAGGATGGTTATGAGTTGGTTGGTCTCATAGTTTTGAGCCACAAAAGCGAGTTCACCTTTCTTGAAACTAAACTCATCCCAGGAGATAATAGCTGGGAGATTGCCATAATGTTCCTTGAAAGTAAACTGATCAAGCTTACGATAGACAGTGGACGTCGACACGCGAAGTCTTCTGGCAATATCCGTTAATGACACCTTATCAGTTAGAGTTGTGCAAACCTTTTGTCGGACTAGATTGAGATTTGGCAGTTTTTCTCAACGATTGATGTCTCAGCTACCGTGACTCGTTTACAACTTTTACACTGAAACCGACGTTTCTTCAGACGTAGTAGTGTAGGCGTTCCAGCTTGTTCGAGAAGAGGGATCTTAGAGGTTTTTTGAAAGTCATATTTGATCATCTTTCCATGGCAATGAGGACATAATGGTCAGGGAATCGAGTTTTGTTTGAATCTCGATATGGGTGTCAGTTTCAAAAATAAGTGAAATCTTGATATTTTTGGTCTTTTAATTCTGATTAATTCTGTGGTATTTTACAGGTCTCATAAGTTCTTCCCTAATGGTAGTTTCTGCTTTTCATTATAGTTCTTATGGGACTTTTGTCTCAGATTAAAAGCTCTATAATCTCTACAGTGGTTTTACCCACTACAGAAATTATAGAGCCAATAAATCCAGTTCCTAAGTTGCCTTTTATCATAGCTGATAACGCTGCAACAAGATGAATAAGGACAAAAGCAAGGGCTAAGAAGACTGTGATGATGCTAAAGATGGATAAAGTGACATAGATGTTTCCTTTCTAAGATATGATTGCCTGAGTGCTATTTTTATGACTGATTTTTATGAAGAATCATAAATGATACTCACAAGATTTAAAAATAATAACCAATAAGGTAAAAAGAGAGTAACCATAAAGTTTAATTGGAAAATTATTTTGAGATTGCAAAAGAGCAAACAAACTCGTTAAAATGCTCATCAACAATCCAGGCACATGTTTTCGAATAACGACTGTCTGAACTCAGATGTCCCAAGACATGGTAGATATAGCGATTATGATGCTTGCGTAAATGCTATAGTTGTTAAACTGGTAACTAAGATATAGCGACGTCATTAGGATCAGAAATTGCTCTAAGACAATGGCATTGAAAGCAAAAGGAGTGTAATAAGATAGGATTCGATTGTTTGGATACTGGATTGATATTTTTTTGACAAAGGATGGCATCCAAACGATTTCTTCCAGTTCGTGAAGCATGAAGAGTGATGGAAATGGAAAGTAAAATTGCACGCTGGTCATTGAAAATACTCCCTTCTAGTTCGAGCCCACTTTTAAAATCTCCAAATAAAATTGGATCACTTCTTGTTCCGTGTAGGACTTGCCTTTTTTCAACCACCAGCTGAGGGTTTCGATGAAATGGCTGACGACCAAGTGTTTGAGGTAAGAGTGAGGGAGAGTTGGATGGGCCTTGATGAGTTCGTCGGCTACCATTGGGTAGACATCGTGTTCTAGTTCTTTTCGTAGTTGCCGGATAAAATAATCGTTTTTAGAGAGCAAGAGACTGGTCACATGGTCTTGATTTTTCTTGAAATGCTGAAAGATATGAGCCAGATAGTCTTGTGGTGAGAGGTGTTCAGCACGCTCAAAGAGATGGTGAAAGAGCTTTTTGACAGAGTTCATCTAGCAATAATTCCTTACTCTCGTAATGGCTGTAAAAGGTCGAGCGCCCCACATCAGCAAGGTCTATGATTTCCGAACCGTGATGGTCTCTGTAGTCTTTTGGTTGAGTAATTGTAAAAAGCAGTATAAATAGCTTTCGAGTCTTGCTAATGCGACGATCCTGTGCTGTCACATGGACACTTAGAACAAACTGTTCAGTAACGTACACCCTAAATGGTTTGCCCCTATCCTTTCTGTTGTGAATGTTAGATAATGATAATGAACATGATGTTCATGAATCTATTATAACAAAGGATTAAGGATTATGAAGACAAAACATGCAGTTTGGTTAGCTTTTTTCTTGAATTTGAGTTATGCCATTATTGAGTTTATCGCAGGTGGGATTTTTGGATCCAGTGCAGTCCTATGGATTCCATCCACGACTTGGGGATGCGATCGCGATTGGGATCTCCGCCTTTTTGGAGAGTATTTCCAATCGTGAAGAAGACAGCCACTATACCTTGGGTTACAAGCGCTTTGGCCTTTTAGGGGCTATGGTGACGGCTGTGATTCTCATGACAGGCTCTGTTCTAGTTATTTTGGAAAATATAACGAAACTCTTTCATCCACAACCGGTCAATGATGAGGGAATCCTCTGGCTAGGAATCATTGCTGTTAGCATTAATGTGCTAGCCAGTCTTGTCGTTCGTAAAGGAAAAACAAAAACGAATCCATCCTTTAGTCTACACTTTCTGGAAGATACTTTGGGTTGGGTGGCCGTCATCCTAATGGCCATTGTTCTGCGATTTACTGACTGGTATATTCTGGATCCCTCCTATCCCTTGTAATTTCCTTCTTTATTCTGTCAAAAGCCATTCCACGTTTTTGGAGCACGCTCAAGATTTTCCTCGATGCCGTGCCAGAAGGAGTGGATATCAAGCAAGTAAAGAGTGATTTGGAGCAACTGGACCATGTGGCTAGTATCAATCAGCTAAACCTCTGGACCATGGATGGTTTGGAGAAAAATGCCATTGTCCATGTTTGATCAGAGTATGTCAAACCACATGGAGGTTTGTAAAGAAGGATTCGAAGCTTACTCAAAGATTGTGGTTTCCAAAAATATCACTATTGAGGTTGATGCAGACCTAGAAACTCATCAAGCCCATAAGCGCAATATGAAAGAGATAGAAGCAGTCCAAAAACCATGGACATGAACATCATTATTAATGAGATGTAGTATAACAAGCGAAAAACTTGATAAAAAGTGTATACTTAAGGTAGTTACATACAGAGAGGATTGTTTTTATGAAATCAGCAGTTTATAGTAAAGCAGGACAGATTGGTCTTGTTGAAGGGAACGTCCGCAGATTAAGGAAGCTAGATGATGTTATTATCCGTATCGTGAGAACTTGTGTCTGTGGTACGGACTTATGGACATATCGTAATCCTAATATAAAAGAAGGCCGTTTGAACAGTGGTCATGAAGCTATCGGAATTGTCGTAAAGAAATTGGAGAGGCTATCACGACAGTGAAAACCAGGGATTTTGTCATTGCCCCATTTACACATGGTTGTGGGGAATGTGATGCCTCGTCATGATGGCTTTGATGGAACCTGTGATCGTCATTTGCAATAGCAACTTGTCTCACTGGTGTTCAAGCAGAGTACATCTCGTTTCCATTATGCCAATTGGTCCCTAGTCAAAAATTCCTGGGCAACCTTCTGACTATACAGAGGCTATGCTCAAATCTTTCTTAAGTCTAGCAGATGTTATGCCAACAGGTTACCATGCAGCGCGTGTGCTAATGTGCAAAAAGGTGACAAGGTGAGTCGTTATCGGGGATGGTGCTGTGGGTCAATGTGCGGTTATCGCAGCCAAAATGCGTGGTGCATCGCAAATCGTCCTCATGAGTCGCCACCAAGACCGTCAACAGATGGCCTTGGAGTCAGGGTGCGACAGCTGTTGTAGCTGAGCGTGGTGAAGAAGGGATTGCTAGGTCCGTGAAATCTTGGCGGCGGAGCAGATGCTGCTCTTGAATGTGTGGGTACAGAAGAAGCTGTTGAGCAGGCCCTTGGAGTCCTCCATAATGGCGGGCGCATGGGATTTGTCGGTGTGCCTCACTACAATAATCGTGCCCTTGGTCTCGACCTTTTGCCCAAAATATTTTCAGTGGCAGGTGAGCAGCATCAGTTACTACTTATGACAAAACAAGTTTTTAGTTAAAAAGCAGTCCTTGACGGTGACATCAATCCAGGACGTGTCTTTACTTCAAGCTATAAACCGAAAGATATCGACCAGCTTTATAAGGATATGGATGAACGCAAGTCTATTAAGTCTATAATTGTGATGGAATAAAAAAGAAAATCCTAATAGAGTATGGAAATCTCTATTAGGATTTTTATGTTCAGCTATTGTGCTTAATGCAAGGTACTTTCTCTTAAGGTTAGTTTGGTTCCTAGCATGGTCAGACTTGGGATTTTACGGCCGTGAAGGACTTCTCGGTTCAAAATATCCATTCCTGTTCGTCCCATTTCTTCGGTGTAGACTGTGATACTGGAAAGTGGTGGAACACTTGCTTGGTTAGAATGGTATCATTGAAAGGAAATAATGCTGACGCGCTCCGGTATGCTGATGCTGGCTTCTTGAAGGGCACGAAGGGCACCAATGGCCAAACTATCACTGGCTGCAAAAAAGGCCTGTGGAAGCTTATCTCCTAATTTTTCGATAGCCCCTTTCATTAAGTCATATCCAGATTGGGCAGTAAATTGACCTTGAAAAACGAATTTTTCGTTATAAATTCCCTTTTCTTGCGTATAGGATTTAAAGTAATCTAAGCGTTTATCTGCGATGACTTCTTCTTGGTCAGTAGTAGTTTCAAGACCGGATAGGATACCAATTTTCTTAAGTCCGTGGTCTGTAAAGTAATCGACTACCTGTCTAACAGCATTATTAAAATCTGTAATGACACTGGTATGGCCCAAGGCGATGGTGTCACTATCAAGAAAAACTAGAGGTTTTTGATATTCTTCAAATGAGGCAATCTGTGCTTGGCTAAATTTTCCAATACAAAGGATTCCAATGACTTCTTCACTAAGTGTAAAAGGCTGGTCATTAAAATAGCGCAAAATCTCGTAATCTAATTCCTGTGCTCTGTTTTCAATTCCTAGTCGAACCTGATAGTAGTAGAGGTCTTCCAATTCTCCCTGTTCACTGACCCATTGAATGATAGCAATCTTCTGTTTGAGTTTATGAGATTCACCAGTTTTGAGATGTTTGGTATAGCCTAGTTCTTCGGCAACGGTTAAAATACGATGTCGGGTTTCTTCTGTGACAGATAGACTCTGATCGCGATTGAGGACACGGGATACAGTTGCGATTGAAACAGAGGCTAGCTGAGCGATATCTTTGAGTGTAGCCATAATTCCTCTCCTTTTTAGGTTATTATAGCATATTTTTCTTTGCTTTTTACTCATAGTTTAGTAAAATATCGGTAAAAATGTTGACCTAAGCAAAACCCTTGGGTACAATAGAAGAAAACGATTACAAGGTAAACTTTTTTACCTAGCAAATTGTCAAAGGAGAATTCATATGACACAACATCTTACTGCTGAAGCACTTCGCAAGGATTTTCTTGCTGTTTTTGGTCAAGAAGCAGATCAAACCTTCTTCTCACCAGGCCGCATCAACTTGATTGGGGAACACACTGACTATAACGGTGGCCATGTTTTCCCAGCTGCCATTTCACTGGGAACTTATGGGGCTGCTCGCAAGCGCGATGACCAAGTGTTGCGTTTCTACTCAGCTAACTTTGAGGACAAAGGAATTATCGAAGTTCCTCTAGCTGACCTTAAGTTTGAGAAAGAGCACAACTGGACCAACTATCCCAAAGGTGTCCTTCATTTCTTGCAAGAAGCTGGGCATGTGATTGATAAAGGTTTTGATTTCTATGTCTATGGGAATATCCCAAATGGTGCTGGTTTGTCTTCATCTGCATCCTTGGAGCTTTTGACAGGTGTCGTGGCAGAATACCTCTTTGACCTAAAATTGGATCGTCTAGATTTAGTAAAAATCGGGAAATTGACAGAGAATAACTTTATTGGGGTTAATTCTGGTATCATGGACCAATTTGCTATCGGTATGGGGGCAGATCAACGTGCTATTTACCTAGATACTAACACTCTAGAATACGACTTGGTTCCACTTGATTTGAAAGACAATGTTGTTGTGATCATGAATACCAACAAACGTCGTGAACTTGCGGATTCTAAGTACAATGAACGTCGTGCTGAATGTGAAAAAGCAGTAGAAGAACTCCAGTTGGCCTTAAATATTCAAACCTTGGGTGAATTGGATGAATGGGCTTTTGATGAATATAGCTACCTGATCAAAGACGAAAATCGCTTGAAACGTGCGCGTCACGCCGTTCTTGAAAATCAACGTACACTTAAAGCACAAGCGGCTCTTCAAGCAGGAGATTTGGACAAGTTTGGTCGTTTGATGAATGCTTCTCACGTTTCTCTTGAGCATGATTACGAAGTGACTGGCTTGGAATTGGATACTCTTGTTCATACAGCTTGGGCTCAAGAAGGTGTTCTTGGTGCTCGTATGACAGGAGCAGGTTTTGGTGGTTGTGCCATTGCCCTGGTTCAAAAAGATGCGGTTGAGGCCTTTAAAGAAGCTGTTGGCAAACACTACGAAGAAATCGTTGGCTATGCTCCAAGTTTCTATATCGCTGAAGTTGCAGGTGGTACTCGCGTTTTAGATTAGGAGAGAAGGATATGGAAGCTGTAATATTTGATTTAGATGGCTTTATTAGCCGATACTGAAATTATTTCTCTAAAAGTTTATCAAGAATTGCTTAGAGATTTTGGAATTCCTTTCACAGAAGAAACTTATTCTAGAGACTACATGGACATAGGGAAGAGGAGAATGTTCAACGATTTTTGGATACCCTATGATTTACCCTGAACTTTGACCAAAACCTTTGGATAAAGTTTATGAACTAGAAGCTCAAATCTTAGCCAAAAGGTGTAAATTCTAGGTGCTAAAAAAATTTGCTTACTTATTTGCAAAAGAGAAGGTATTCCAATCGCTTTAGCAAAACATCAAGTGTTGAATCTCGAGCTAGAATGATTTTGGATAGTAATGGTATACTGTCCCTATTTGACCATTTTAGTTTTTTGCAAAAGATGTAAAGCGAAGCAAACCTTACCCTGATATATTTTTAAAGGCTTGTAGTGATTTGAATGTATTACCAGAGAATTGCTTGGTACTAGAGGATAGTGAAGCAGGGATTGAAGCGGCATCTAGAGCTAGGATTCCAGTTATTTGTATTCCAGATTTAAAAATACCAGCACAGTCTTTCTTAAATAAAACAGAACAAGTTTTTCAGGATTTGGATGCTGTTAGAGACTATTTAGAAAGTAAGAAGGAGGTTTTCTAGTGACCCTTAGTAGAAAAATTTGCAGACTAAAGTCATTGCAGAAAGCACCTTTGAAGAGTTGGATCGTATCCCATCTCGACCAATCGTGTTTTAGCCCTGTGGGAGATGGAGTTCTGAAGTTGAGACTGACCAAGATGATTTGATTGAACTAAAAGATCAGCTTGTTGAGGAAGCAGTTCGCTTGGAAACAATTGAAGATAGTCAGGCAGCGCGCGAAATTCTCGGTGCTGACCTCATGGACTTTGGTAACGCCTTGTCCAAGTCAGGTTAATCGAGATTTTTGGAATACCTATGCCCAGTCACCAGAGCAGGCGATTGCGGACTTCTACCAACTCAGTCAGAAGAATGACTACATCAAACTGAAGGCTATCGCAAAGAATATTGCTTATCGTGTACCATCTGACTACGGTGAACTAGAGATTACCATCAATCTCTCTAAGCCTGAAAAGGATCCAAAAGAGATTGCGGCAGCTAAGTTGGTCAAGTCGAGTAACTATCCTCAATGTCAGCTCTGTATGGAAAATGAAGGCTACCATGGTCGTGTCAATCATCCAGCTAGAAGCAATCACCGGATTATTCGTTTTGATATTTCTGGGCAGGAGTGGGGCTTCCAATATTCGCCTTACGCTTACTTTAATGAGCACTGTATTTTCCTAGATAGCAAGCATCGTCCTATGGCGATTAGTCGTCAAAGCTTTGAACGTTTGTTAGCGATTGTGGAGCAGTTTCCAGGCTACTTTGCTGGTTCAAATGCAGACTTACCAATCGTGGGTGGTTCCATCCTGACCCATGATCATTATCAAGGTGGTCGTCATGTTTTCCCAATGGAAGTGGCTCCTATTCAGAAAATCTTTACCTTTGCAGGTTTTAAAACTGTCAAAGCAGGGATTGTTCAGTGGCCTATGTCCGTCATTCGACTAACTTCAGATTCTAAAGAGGATTTGACAGAACTAGCGGATAAAATCTTATTGGCTTGGCGTCAGTATTCTGACCCAAGTGTACAGGTCTTGGCAGAAAGTAATGGAACACCGCATCACACTATCACACCGATTGCGCGTCAAAGAGATGGGCAGTTTGAGTTGGATTTGGTCTTGCGGGATAATCAAACATCTCTAGAGCATCCAGATGGTATCTATCATCCCCACAAGGATGTCCAGCATATCAAGAAGGAAAATATTGGCTTGATTGAAGTTATGGGATTGGCTATCTTACCACCACGCTTGAAGGAAGAAGTGGAGCAGGTGGCAGCTTATCTAGTCGGAGAGGGCGTTTCTATTGCGGATTATCACCAAGAATGGGCAGATGAGTTGAAAGAATCCAATCCTGACTTAAAAGATAAAATTCAAGCTCTTAATATCGTCCAAGAGTCTGTAGGTAAAATCTTTGCTCGTGTTTTAGAAGATGCAGGTGTTTACAAGCAAACAGAAGAGGGACAAGCAGCCTTTATGCGTTTTGTAAATCATGTTGGACTTATGCCATAGTGTCAGGACCTTCCCTCTTGCATACTAGTATAAAAAGTAGTATGATAGCGTTTGAAAGACTAGGAGGAATGTATGAAGGATTTTCACTTTGATGCCATATCAGCATTTGAAAATTATGAAATCAAGGAGATGAGAGATGGGCGTGTCACCGTAACTACCAAGGTCGTGAACTCTTCTCTTAACTATTATGGCAATGCCCACGGAGGTTATCTTTATACTCTGTGTGACCAAATCAGTGGCTTAGTCGTTATTTCTCTTGATTTGGATGTTGTAACCTTACAGTCTTCCATCAATTACTTAAAAGCAGGATATCTTGGAGATGAATTGACCATCAAGGGAGAATGTGTCCATAAAGGACGCACCACCTGTGTCGTCGATGTAGACCCTCACTAACCAAGATGGAAAAAATGTCTGCAAAGCAACCTTTACCATGTTTATAACAGGTGAGCGCTCAGAAGAAAAAAGAATTAGAATTTAGAAGGGAAAAAAGAGGCGCAGGCCTCTTTTTCTAATTATTTTTTCTGTTTAGTACTCTATTATCTTATTCACTAAATCTTAAAAAATAGCCATCTGGGTCTAGAACTGCAAATTCATGAGGGTAGATATATTGTTCACCAACACGAAATTCTCTTTTAGTCAAAGGACGATGAATAGGATAGTTAGACTCGATTACTTTCTGATAGAGTCGAGGAACATCCTTTATGCCAAAGGAAATGTTGACTCACGACCAAAGGGTAGGCTCAGTTCAACTAATTCTTCATCTGTCCCCTCCTCTAGCATTAGCTGGCAATCTTCAAGCGATAAGAAGAGAAAGTTTTCTTCTGGTCGTTCGTATTCGATCGTAAAACCCAGTAAATCACAGTAGAAGGAACGGGACTGTTCTATATTTGAGACTATAAACTCGGGAATAACTGCATTGTAGTCCATAAAGAAACTCCTTACAATTCAATCTCCAAGACAATCGGTGTATGGTCTTGGCGTGCGCCTGAATCAATCATGTCTGACTTGGTAACCTTGTCTGCTACACGGTTACTTGTGAGCCAGTAGTCGATTCTCCAGCCTGTGTTGTTGATTTTTGAAGTCTTGCTGCGTTGTGCCCACCAAGTATAACGTTCTGGCACATCGCCATGGATATGGCGGAAGGTATCTGTAAAAGCCTTTGGCTAAAAGGTTTGTAAATCCTTCACGTTCTTCGTCTGTAAATCCTGGTGAACGGCGGTTGCTGGCTGGGTTGGCAAGGTCAATTTCCTTGTGGGCAACGTTGTAGTCTCCGGTTGCTAGGACAGGTTTTTGCTTGTCTAGTTGAGCCAAGTACTCCGCATATTTGCTGTCCCAGACTTGACGTTCTTCCAAGCGTTTGAGTCCATCACCAGCGTTTGGTGTGTAAACTTGAGTCACGAAAAAAGTATCAAATTCTAGGGTAATGATGCGGCCTTCAGAGTCCATAGTAGAAGGTGCGCCAATTTCTGGGAAGCTAATGCTTGGAGTGAGTTCTTTCTTATAGAGGAACATGGTTCCAGCATAACCTTTACGTGCAGGCTCTTGAGAGGAACGCCAGGTGTTTTCGTAGCCTGGGAAGAGTTCTTCCAGTACTTCAAGGTGTTTTTTAGTAGGACCTTTAGCTGAAAGCTTGGTTTCTTGGATAGCGATGATATCAGCGTCTTCGGCTACCAAAGTTTGGAGAACGTCTTGAGACAATTTCGCACGCGCAGAATCACTCGTCAACGCTGCATTGAGGGAATCAATGTTCCATGAGATTAGTTTCATAGTGTGTACCTTTTCATTCAGATTATAGACAATATTATACCAGAAAAAGAAGTATTTCCTCAGCGTATAGTTTGAAAAATCAAGGTCATTCCTTTATAATAAAGAATGATTTATGCAAAAGATTGAAAATAAATGAAATGTTACTCCTTTGAGTATCTTTATCGCTGAATATGACAAAGTTTAAGTTAGTGTCATCATCTATGAATAAGAAAAACCTGAGGTAGTCGCCTCAGGTTTCCATTTGTCATTAGAAAGGAATTTTATGTCCATCATCCAAAAACTCTGGTGGTTTTTAAATTAGAAAAACGCTGTTACCTAGTTGGAATTGTAGCTTTGGTTTTGGTTTCTGTATTAAAACCTCATCCCACCTATGGTTATGGGGCGCGTGATCGATGCCATTACTTCGGGACGATTAACACAGGATGAGCTCCTGCTTCATCTCTTTTATCTCCTGCTGGCAGCTTTCGGGATGTATTATCTGCGTTACGTTTGGCGCATGTATATCCTGGGAACCTCCTACCGACTGGGACAAATCATGTTCAAGACTATTTGAGCACTTTTACAAAAATGTCGCCTGCTTTTTTATCAGAGTTATCGGACTGGGGATTTGATGGCTCACGCAACCAATGATATCAATGCTCTGACTCGTTTAGCAGGTGGGGGTGTCATGTCTGCGGTAGATGCTTCTATCACAGCCTTGGTGACTTTACTAACCATGCTCTTTTAGCATTTCTGGCAGATGACCTTGGTTGCTATTCTTCCCTTGCCATTTATGGCCTATGGACTAGTCGTCTGGGTAGAAAGACTCATAAAGCTTTTTGGTGAATCGTAAGCAGCCTTTTTCTGAACTCAACAATAAGGTTCAGGAGTCTGTATCGGGTATCAAGGTAACCAAGTCCTTTGGCTATCAGTCTGACGAATTGGCATCTTTTTCAGGAAGTCAATGATTTGACCTTCCAAAAGAATCTACAAACCATGAAATATGATAGCCTCTTTGACCCGATGGTTTTTGCTTTTTGTTGGTTCTTCTTATGCCTTAACTCTTTAGTCGGTGCCTTTATGGTGCAAGCGGGACAAGTAACCGTCGGAAATCTGGTCACCTTTATTTCTTACTTGGATATGTTGGTCTGCCTTTGATGGCTATTGGTTTCTCTTTAATATTACTCAAAGAGGAAAGTTTCCTACCAACGTATTGAGAGCCTCTTGTCTCAAGAATCACCTGTCAAAGATCCAGAAACTCCACTTGACGGGATTGAGAATGGGCGTTTAGACTATGCCATTGATCGTTTTGCCTTTGAAGACGAGGAGACGCTGAGAGATATTTACTTTAGTCTTGAAAAAGGGCAAACCTTGGGCTTGGTTGGGCAAACTGGTTCAGGGAAAACTGCTTTGATTAAGTTGCTCCTACGTGAGTATGATGTTGACCAAGGAGCCATTTATCTAAATGGTTTTGACATTCGTGACTATCGACTAGCTGACTTTGCGTAGTTTGATGGGATATGTCCCACAGGATCAATTTCTCTTGCCAGCTCTATCCTAGACAATATTCGATTTGGGAATCCTGACCTGCCTTTCTCAGAAGTAGAAGAAGCAACTAAGCTGGCTCAAGTCTATCAAGACATTCAAGCCATGCCTGAGGGATTTGATACGGTTATCGGCGAAAAAGGTGTCAGTCTATCTGGCGGACAAAAGCAACGTCTGGCTATGAGTCGGGCTATGATTTTAAATCCTGATATCTTGATTTTAGATGATTCCTTGTCGGCTGTAGATGCCAAGACAGAGTTCGCTATTATCGATAATCTCAAGGAAACTCGCAAAGATAAAACGACCATCATCACTGCCCATCGACTCAGTGCAGTTGTCCATGCAGATTTGATTCTAGTCATGCAAAATGGTCGAATAATTGAACGAGGCAGGCATGAAGACTTACTCGCCTTGGATGGTTGGTATGCACAAACCTACCAGTCTCAACAGTTAGAAATGAAAGGAGAAGAAGATGCGCAATAAACAAGCACAATGGGCTGTATTGAAACGCTTGTTGTCCTATCTCAAGCCTTATGGTCTCCTAACCTTTTTCGCCTTAGCTTTTCTCCTTGCGACGACTGTTATCAAGAGTATCATCCCCTTGGTAGCTTCTCACTTTATCGACCAGTATCTAAACAATCTCAATCAGCTTGCTGTTACAGTTTTGTTGGTTACTATGGTCTCTACATTCTTCAAACCATTGTCCAATATGTGGGGAATCTCCTTTTTGCGCGCGTGTCCTACAGCATCGTTAGAGATATCCGACGTGATGCCTTTGCCAATATGGAGAAGCTAGGCATGTCTTACTTTGATAAAACACCTGCAGGTTCCATCGTTTCTCGCTTGACAAATGACACCGAGACTATCAGTGATATGTTTTCGGGGATCTTATCTAGCTTTATCTCAGCAGTCTTTATCTTTGTGACAACACTTTATACCATGCTCGTTTTGGACTATCGTCTAACAGCTTTAGTATTGCTCTTTCTACCCTTGATTTTCCTTTTGGTCAATCTCTACCGTAAAAAATCGGTCAAGGTCATTGAAAAAACCAGAAGTCTCTTATCAGATATTAACAGTAAGCTGGCAGAAAATATCGAAGGGATTCGCATCATTCAAGCCTTTAACCAAGAAAAGCGCCTGCAAGAAGAGTTTGATGAGATAAACCAGGAGCACCTGGTCTACGCCAACCGTTCGGTAGCCCTTGACTCTCTCTTCCTACGTCCGGCCATGAGTTTGTTGAAGCTTTTGGGCTATGCAGTTTTGATGGCTTACTTTGGTTATCGTGGTCTTTATCTAGGCATAACAGCAGGAACTATGTATGCCTTTATCCAGTACATCAATCGGCTCTTTGACCCTCTCATCGAGGTGACACAGAACTTTTCTACCCTTCAGACATCCATGGTGTCAGCAGGTCGTGTCTTTGCACTTATCGATGAGACCAACTATGAACCGGTCCAAGAAAATGGCCAGGCTGAGATTCAAGAAGGAAATATCCGCTTTGAACATGTGTCCTTCTCTTATGATGGAAAACACCAAATTCTCGATGATATTTCCTTTACAGTCAATAAAGGTGAAACCATCGCCTTTGTCGGACATACTGGCTCTGGGAAATCTTCTATCATCAATGTTCTCATGCGCTTTTATGAATTCCAGTCTGGTCGAGTTCTCCTTGATGGTGTGGATATTCGTAAGTATAGTCAAGAGGAATTGAGAAAAAATATCGGTCTGGTCCTACAGGAACCTTTCCTCTATCATGGGACCATCAAGTCCAATATTGCCATGTACCAAGATATCAGCGATGACCAGGTTAAGGCAGCAGCAGAGTTTGTCGATGCAGATTCTTTCATTCAAGATCTTCCCTTAGGCTATGATGCCCCTGTGTCTGAGCGTGGTTCGAGTTTTTCAACTGGTCAACGTCAGCTTCTTGCTTTTGCTAGAACCGTTGCCAGTCAACCGAAAATTCTGATTTTGGATGAAGCGACAGCTAATATTGACTCTGAAACAGAATCCTTGGTCCAAAATTCTCTAGCCAAGATGAGACAAGGTCGGACAACCATTGCCATCGCCCATCGCCTTTCTACTATCCAAGATGCCAACTGTATCTATGTCCTTTGACAAGGGACGAATCATTGAGAGTGGAGCCCACGAGGAACTTTTAGCCTTGGGTGGAACCTATCACAAGATGTATAGTTTGCAGGCAGGTGCTCTTTCCTAGGGAAGAATTCCTTTAAAATACATATTTCTTGCACTGCCTCTTTCATTTTGTGGTATAATGTAGAATGTTTAAAGATTACATATTAAAAAAACAGAGGAGAATGTGCATGCTGAAATGGGATGAACTACCTCAAGAGATGCAATTGAGCGAGGTAAAACCATATTACCAGCTCGTCTCTAGAAGAAAAGGTTCACTGATTCTCAAGCGTTGTCTAGATTTGTTTCTAGCCTTGGTCTTGTTAGTCTTGACTTCACCCGTATTTCTGATTCTAAGCATTTGGATCAAGCTAGATAGCAAGGGTCCAGTCATTTACAAGCAAGTGCGGGTAACCCAGTACAACCGACATTTCAAGATTTGGAAATTCCGGACCATGGTAACCGATGCTGATAAAAAAGGAAGTCTAGTAACTTCTGCAAATGATAGTCGCATCACCAAGGTTGGAAATTTCGTTCGCCGTGTGCGTTTGGATGAACTGCCGCAATTGGTCAATGTTCTCAAAGGAGAGATGTCCTTTGTGGGAACTCGTCCAGAAGTACCACGCTACACAGAAGAGTATAGCCCTGAAATGATGGCTACCTTGCTCTTACCAGCAGGGATTACATCGCTTGCCAGCATTAACTATAAGGACGAGGATGCCATCATCAGTCAAATGACTGCGAAAGGTATGACGGTTGACCAGGCCTATGTCGAGAGAGTCCTTCCAGAAAAGATGCACTATAATCTAGCCTACCTACGTGATTTTAATTTCTTCGGAGATATCAAGATCATGTTTCAGACTGTATTTGAAGTTTTTAAAATAAAAGAAGCCAAAAAAACTAAAGGAGTAAAACAATGACAAAGTATAATATTCCATTTTCACCACCTCGATATTACCGAAGCTGAAATTGCTGAAGTAGCTGATACCCTCCGTTCTGGTTGGATCACAACAGGTCCAAAGACAAAAGAATTAGAACGTCGTCTGTCTGTCTATACTCAGACACCTAAGACAGTCTGCCTCAACTCTGCAACAGCAGCTCTTGAATTGATTTTGCGCGTGCTTGAAGTGGGTCCTGGTGATGAAGTTATCGTTCCAGCTATGACTTATACAGCATCATGTAGCGTTATCACTCACGTAGGTGCTACACCAGTTATGGTTGATATCCAAGGTGATACCTTTGAAATGGACTATGACAAGCTTGAGCAAGCAATTACTGAGAAGACTAAGGTTATTATCCCGGTTGAACTTGCAGGGATTATCTGTGACTATGAACGTTTGTTCCAAGTTGTTGAGAAGAAACGTGACCTCTTTACAGCTACTAGCAAGTGGCAAAAAGTCTTTAACCGTATTGTTGTAGTATCTGATAGTGCCCATGCTTTGGGTTCAACCTACAAAGGACAACCAGCTGGTTCTATTGCAGACTTTACGTCCTTCTCTTTCCACGCAGTTAAGAACTTCACAACTGCTGAAGGAGGAAGTGCGACCTGGAAAGCAAATCCAGCTATTGATGATGAAGAAATGTACAAGGAATTCCAAATCCTATCTCTTCATGGTCAAACCAAAGATGCACTTGCCAAGATGCAACTAGGTTCATGGGAATACGATATCGTAACTCCTGCCTACAAGTGCAACATGACGGATATCATGGCTTCACTTGGTCTGGTTCAGTTGGACCGTTATCCTGGCTTGCTACAACGTCGTAAGGATATTGTGAAACGCTATGACCATGGATTTGCAGGAACTCGTATCCACCCATTGGCTCATGAGACAGATACTGTTGAATCTTGTCGTCACCTTTACGTTACCCATGTAGAAGGTGCTAGTCTCGAACAACGCAATCAAATTATCCAAGAATTGGCCAAGGCAGGAATTGCAAGTAATGTTCACTACAAACCGCTTCCACTTTTGACAGCTTATAAGAATCTTGGCTTTGATATGGCAAACTATCCTAAGGCCTATGCCTACTTTGTAAACGAGATTACACTACCACTTCACACAAAATTAACGGATGAAGAAGTAGATTATATCATTGAGACTTTTGTCAGAGTTTCTGAAGAAGTTCTAGGCGCTTCACAAAAATAATTAAAAAAATTAGTAAAAAATGAGTGAAAACGGTTGACAAAGAAAAAACAATAACATATAATTAACCCAACAAATCAGAAAAGTAATTATTTTTAATCTTCAGGGAGCCTGTGGTTACTGCGAACAGGTGGTTGGAACTAGTGAAATTGGGCTGATTTTTAAAAGTGAATTTGAAACAATGAAAATTCGGTAGGCACACCTTACAGTGCAACTTGTTGTTAGACAAGGCAGAGATGTAAAGAAGATAGTTTCTTTACAATTGAGGTGGTACCGCGTTACAAACGCCCTCACATGGAAATATATTCCGTGTGTGGGCTTTTTCTATCCGTCATTTTGTTTATCTTTTATTAGGGCGTTAAGTCGCTTTGATGAACTTGAGTTCTATCTACAGCTCTTTGCCTACTACTAAAAGCAAACCAAAAGCCGGATTCATATAGAAGGAGGAAATTTTATGACAACTAAAGGATATTTTGGACAATTTGGTGGTAGTTTTGTACCTGAGCCGATTCAGGCTTTGTTAGATGAGTTGGAAGTGACTTTTGAAAAATACAAGGAAGATCCAGAGTTTTAGCTGAGTTTCGTCATTACTTGAAGGATTATTCAGGTCGTGAGACACCGCTATATTATGCAGAGAGCTTAACAGAGCACCTAGGTGGAGCTAAGATTTATCTCAAGCGTGAAGACCTTAACCACTTGGGTTCTCACAAACTTAACAATGTTTTGGGACAAATTCTTCTTGCTAAACGCATGGGTAAAAAACGTGTCATTGCCGAAACAGGAGCTGGTCAGCACGGTGTTGCGACTGCGGCTGCTGCAGCTAAGTTTGGTATGGCTTGTGACGTCTACATGGGGGCAGAAGATGTGGAGCGTCAACGTCTCAATGTCTTCCGTATGGAGATGATGGGAGCAACTGTTCACGCAGTTGAAACTGGTACTCGTACCCTCAAGGATGCGGTTGATGCAGCCTTTGGAGCATGGATGAATGACCTTGAAGCCTTCTACGTTTTAGGATCTGCTGTAGGCCCTCATCCTTATCCAACTATTGTGCATGAATTCCAAAAAGTCATCAGTGAAGAATCACGTCGTCAAATCTTGGAAAAAAGAAGGACGTCTGCCAGACTACGTTATTGCCTGTGTAGGTGGTGGTTCTAATGCCATCGGTGCCTTTTCACAGTATGTAGCTGATGAAGAAGTAAAATTGGTTGGGGTAGAAGCTGCTGGTCACGGTTTAGATACCGACAAGCACGCAGCAACTATGACTAAGGGTAGTGTCGGAATTGTCGATGGAATGAAGACCTATGCAGTCTTTAAGGAAGATGGAGAGCTCGCGCCAGTTTACTCTATCTCAGCAGGTTTGGACTATCCAGGGGTTGGTCCAGAACATGCCTTCTTTAAAGACTCTGGTCGAGTAGAATATGTAGCAGCGACAGACGAAGAAGCTGTCCAAGCCTTGCTTTTTATTAAGCAAAACAGAAGGAATCATCCCTGCAATTGAAAGCTCACATGCTATCGCTGAAGCAGTCAAACGCGCACCAAAACTAAGTAAAGATGAGATTATCATCATCAATGTCTCTGGTCGTGGAGACAAGGACGTAGCTGCCATTGCAGACTACCTTGAAGCTAAGAATAACTAATCATTCCAAGATTAAAGGGAGAAAATTGTGATTTTATTGATTGATAATTATGATTCTTTTACCTACAATCTAGCTCAATATATCGGAACTTTTTCTTCTGTTGAGGTCTTGAGAAATGACGATCCTCGTCTCTATCAAGTAGCAGAAAAGGCAAAAGCTCTTGTCTTTTCTCCTGGACCCGGTTGACCAGCTGATGCTGGAAAAATGGAGGAAATGATTCGAGATTTTGCTGGGGAAAAGCCAATTTTGGGAATTTGCTTGGGACATCAGGCTATTGCAGAGGCTTTTGGTGGAAAACTAGGTTTGGCTCCAAAGGTCATGCATGGTAAACAAAGTCAGCTCCAACTGGAAGCTCCATCCATTCTTTATCAGGGTATAGAAAATAACTGTTCAGTCATGCGTTACCATAGTCTGATGGTGGAGGAATTACCCGCAGACTTTGAAGTTACCGCTCGTGCGATAGACGATCAGGTTATCATGGGTTTTCAACACAAGAAGCTCCCTATCTATGGCTTTCAATATCATCCAGAAAGTATAGGGACACCAGATGGACTATCAACCATACGAAACTTCATTGAAAAGGTTATCTAAGGAATAGGACGACAAAATAAAAGCCCTCATAGAGGGCCTGACTATCCTAAAAGCAAAAGCTTACCAAAAATAATCACGCAAGCAGCAAGTAAGAGGAAAGGCACAAAAGGAAGTCTTTCCTTTTTCTTTAGTAGGAGAAAAACTAGAATGCCAGTTGTAGAAGCAAACTGTATCAAAATTAGTAATTCTGTCAGACTAAAGATAAGCGCACAAGAAGCCAGAAAGAGAAAATCACCTGCTCCCATGCGAATATCAATAACATGAGCAATGATTCCAAGAATCAAAAAGAAAGCCATGGTTAGATTCCAACTAGAGCAAACCATGAGGATTAAGTGAAAAATTAGCCAAACGATCAAGGGATATTCTTGATGACGAAAGTCGTAGATGCCCAAAGTCAAGCCGGCAGTTATCAAGATGACTTGCCCCAAAGTTAAAATCCCACAGACTCAGCTAGAAAGAACAGTCCCAAAGACAACTCAAAGAAAGCATACCAGAAAGGATAGTGAACCTTGCAGTAGCGACAGCGAAAGCGATTGAATATCTGAGACACAATTGGAATCAAATCCAAGGGACGTAAGCGAGTCTGACAAGAATCACAGTGACTTGCAGGAAAGACGATGGATTGTTCAGGGAAGGGATCGATGACTAAGCCTAGAAAGGAAGCAAGAATCGTTCCAACAAGAAAAAAATAAAGATGAATCATACTTATTTATTCGGAAAAAAATAAGAGAAAGAGTATAATAGTTGGATAAAGGAGAAATTTTTAGGAGCAAATATGAAAAATTCACTTTGAAAAAGGACTTCAGATAGAAAAATGCCCAACTCATTTGTCGCTGGTCTAATGCTTTGGGAGAAAGTTTTTCAGAAGCAATGGATGGGACCCAAAATTTCTTATCCCTTGATTGTCCAATCTTACAAAAAGCTGGAAGGAATTTTTTTCAATATTTGATGGACAAGAGTTTGTGGGGCTTATCCAGAAAATCAGGCTAGAAGACAGGAATCTTCATATCGGGAGATTTTTATCAATCCTCAGAAACAGGGGCAGGGCTTAGGTAACTAGGCTTTTAAGGAAATTTGTTAGTTTGGCCTTTGAAAATGAAGACATAGATACTATTTCTCTAAATGTCTACGAGGCAAATCAAACAGCTTACAATCTTTACCAAAAAGAAGGATTTGAAATCGTTCAAACCATTGAAGTTCCTGAACGTAAATACATAATGAGAAAATCTAGGTAAGAACTAGATGAGACGAGGAACTGTACCCTGTACAATTTTTGGTTCCCAAACTTGTTGCAGAGAAATTTTTCTTGATAAAAATAGATACATGACTAGATATAAAGCAATCATTTCTATGATGGATACGCCTTTGCTGGTTTTCAACGGCAACCACACGCGCGTAGTGTCCAAGAGGAAATTGAAAAAACTTTAACAAAATTAAATAAAGGGCAGGCCATTACCATCCATGGTGCTGGGCGAACGGATAGCGGTGTCCATGCCTTAGGGCAGGTCGTCCACTTTGATCTTCCCTATCAGATGGATGAGGAAAAACTTCGTTTTGCTCTTGATACCCAAAGTCCTGAAGATATTGATGTGATTTCGATTGAGATTGTGGCTGATGATTTTTCATTGCCGTTATGCCAAGCATAGCAAGACCTACGAGTTTATCGTAGATAGAGGACGTCCTAAAAATCCTATGCGTCGCCATTATGCGACACACTATCCCTACCCACTAGATGTGAAGCGGATGCAGCTTGCTTTAAAAAAATTAGAGGGAACACATGACTTTACTGGTTTTACAGCATCAGGAACTAGTGTGGAGGACAAGGTTCGAAACGATCATGGAAGCCAGTCTCAGGGTTGATGAAACAGGTCAGTTTTTTGACTTTTACCTTCTCAGGCAATGGTTTCCTCTATAAGCAGATTCGAAATATGGTCGGAACCCTGCTTAAAATTGGTAATAACCGTATGCCCATTGAACAGATTGACCTTATCTTGGAGAAAAAAGACAGACAGTTGGCAGGTCCAACTGCAGCGCCTAATGGTTTGTATTTGAAGGAGATTCGTTATGAAGAATAATCGTATTTTAGCACTTTCAGGAAATGATATTTTTAGTGGTGGTGGACTAGCTGCCGACCTTGCGACCTACACCTTGAATGGCTTGCATGGTTTTGTAGCCATGACTTGTTTAACTGCTTTGACGGAAAATGGTTTTGAGGTCTTCCCGACAGATGAGGCTATTTTTCCAACAACAGTTGGATAGTCTGAAAAGCGTAGACTTTGGAGGGATAAAAATTGGTCTTTTACCGACTGTTGGTGTTGCGGAGAAAGCCCTCAACTTTATCAAGGAACGGGCAGGAGTCCCAGTAGTCTTGGACCCTGTTCTCGTTTGTAAGGAAACGCACGACGTTGCAGTCAGTGAGCTCTGTCAAGAGTTGATCTGCTTTTTTCCCTTATGTATCTGTGATTACTCCTAATCTTCCTGAGGCAGAGTTGCTTGCAGACCAAAAAGATTGAAAAGTCTGGAAGACATGAAAAATGCAGCCAAAAACTACATGATTTTGGGTGCGCCAGCAGTGATTATCAAGGGTGGAAATCGCCTCAGTCAGGATAAGGCTGTGGATGTCTTTTATGATGGAGAGAATTTTACCATTCTTGAAAAATCCAGTCATTCAAGGACAAAATGCTGGTGCAGGATGTACCTTTGCATCAAGTATTGCCAGCCAGTTAGTCAAGGGAGAGGAACTCTTACCAGCAATTGAAAGTTCCAAAGCCTTTGTTTACCGAGCTATTGCCCAAGCAGATCAATATGGAGTGAGACAATATGAAGCAAACCAAAACAACTAAAATCGCCCTAGTATCCATCTTAGCAGCCAGTTCGGTTGTATTAGGTTATTTTATTAAAATCCCGACACCAACTGGAATTTTTACACTTTTGGACGTCGGTGTCTTCTTTACAGCTTTTTACTTTGGCAGTCGTGAAGGAGCCATTGTCGGAGGTTTAGCAGGATTCTTAATTGACCTCATTTCAGGTTATCCTCAGTGGATGTTTTTTAGCTTACTTAATCATGGATTGCAAGGTTATTTCGCAGGTTTTAAAGGGAAATGGCAATGGCTAGGCTTAGTCTTGGCGACTATTTTCATGGTAGCTGGATATGCTCTAGCATCGGCTTGGATGAATGGTTGGGGGGCAGCCATACCAGAAATCATCCCAAATTTCTTGCAAAAATATCGTTGGAATGACTTTAGGATTTCTTCTTTGTCATAGTGTAAAGAAATTCAGATAATCGTGAAAAAGGGAATCCTCTGCGGGAACTATTGAAAAAACTCTATTTTTTTGCTAGAATGAAAGCTATGAAAACACTCTACGATGTGCAACAATTTCTCAAACAGTTTGGTATTATTGTCTACATGGGGAAACGTCTCTATGATATTGAGCTGATGAAGATTGAACTTTCTCGAATCTATGATGCAGGCTTGATGGACAAGCTAGATTATTTAGAAGCGGAAGCTGTTCTGCGCCGAGAGCACAAACTAGAATTAGACTATTTAGAGAAAAATGGAGATTAAGTAGTATGGTAACTTGGGTATTATGGGGACTTGTAGTGGCGATGTTGGCATGGATGGGATACAACTATCTTCGCATTCGTCGTGCAGCGAAAATTGTAGATAATGCAGAGTTTGAGTCATTGATTCGTACAGGACAGTTGATTGACTTACGTGATCCAGCTGACTTTCACAGAAAACATATCCTCGGAGCTCGTAATATTCCTTCAAATCAATTGAAGACAAGTCTTGCGGCTCTTCGCAAGGATAAACCTGTCCTTCTCTATGAAAATCAACGTGCGCAACGTGTGACCAATGCAGCACTTTTTCTTGAAAAACAAGGTTTCTCAGAAATCTATATCCTCTCTTATGGATTGGATTCTTGGACTGGGAAGGTGAAAGTTGAAAAATAAGAAATGGCGGTGGGACAGAAATCGATAGACAAAGTCTCGATTTCGTAGTCCCAGCCCCGCGAGGATGATTAGGAGCTTTTTGGAGTCTAAAAGACGAACAAAAAGTTCAATCAGCAACCGCGTCAAAGTTTGATTACTAATAAAAAAAGTGAGGTCGGGATCTTTTGTCCCAACCTCATTTTTTAACTACTTTTTCTAAGAAAGTCACGAATGATTAACAATTCTTGTGAGTCTAGATGTCGATAGTCGCCTTCTTGGAGATTGTCATCAAGACTCCAAGGGCCAAAATGGGTGCGTTTTAGGGCAGTGACCTTGACACCGATTGAGAGAAACATTTTTTTTACCTGATGAAATTTCCCTTCAGAGATGGTGATGGTGGCTCGGCTGAGACTAGGGCTTGAAGATAAAATCTCAAGCTGAGCAGGTTTACAAATAGTTCCATCAAGAAAGACAATACCGTTTTTGAACTGCTGGATGTGATTTGGTGTGAGCAAGCCGTTCACTTCAACTTGATAAGTTTTATCGACATGATATTGAGGGTGGAGAAGTTGAAAACCTAAAGGGCCATTATCTGTTAGGAGGAGGAGCCCTGTCGTATCTCTATCCAATCGACCAATTGCGTAAAGCTGAGCCGACTGGAGGTGTTGAGGAAGTAGATCCATAACCGTTGGGAGCTTCTTATCCTTGCTTGCTGTCACGACACCTTTTGGTTTGTGAAGCATGAGGTAGATGTGCTCATATCCTTGGATTTTTCTACCCTGAAAAATCAGCTCTTGTAATCCTGTATCAACATTCTGTGCAAGGGAAGTAGCAGCTAGTCCATCTACTAAGATTTCTTTTTTTGATAAGAGACTGTTTCATGGCTTTTTCGACTGATTTTTTTCCTGGGCCAATAAATTATCTAAACGCATACCAGCCTATCTTATCACAAGTCAGGTTTTTTGAAAAGAAAAGATAAGTCATGAATTTTCTTTTGAAAACATTTACACTTACTTGAGTTAAGTCATTTGCTTAAAATTGTGGTATAATTGCTCAGTTAGAAAATAAATTTTTGAATATAACAGAGGAAATCATGACAAAATTAAGAGAAGATATCCGTAATATAGCGATTATCGCCCACGTCGACCACGGTAAAACAACCCTCGTTGACGAATTATTGAAACAATCTGAAACTCTTGACGCACGTACAGAATTAGCTGAACGTGCAATGGACTCAAACGATATTGAAAAAGAGCGTGGAATTACCATCCTTGCGAAGAATACAGCAGTTGCCTACAATGGAACTCGTATCAACATCATGGATACACCAGGACACGCGGACTTCGGTGGAGAAGTTGAGCGTATCATGAAAATGGTTGACGGTGTTGTTTTGGTCGTAGATGCTTACGAAGGAACCATGCCACAGACTCGTTTCGTATTGAAAAAAGCCTTGGAACAAGACCTTGTGCCGATCGTTGTAGTTAACAAAATCGATAAGCCATCAGCTCGTCCAGCAGAAGTAGTAGATGAAGTTTTGGAACTTTTCATCGAGCTTGGTGCGGATGATGATCAACTTGACTTCCCAGTTGTCTATGCATCAGCGATCAATGGAACTTCTTCATTGTCAGATGATCCAGCAGACCAAGAAAAGACTATGGCGCCAATCTTTGACACCATTATCGACCACATTCCAGCTCCAGTTGACAACTCAGATGAGCCCCTTCAATTCCAAGTGTCACTTCTTGACTACAATGACTTCGTAGGACGTATTGGTATCGGACGTATCTTCCGTGGTAGTGTCAAGGTTGGGGACCAAGTTACCCTTTCTAAACTTGACGGAACAACTAAAAACTTCCGTGTTACAAAACTCTTTGGTTTCTTTGGTTTGGAACGTCGTGAAATCCAAGAAGCTAAAGCTGGTGACTTGATTGCCGTATCAGGTATGGAAGATATCTTCGTTGGTGAAACCATTACTCCAACAGATGCGATCGAAGCTCTTCCAGTTCTTCACATCGATGAGCCAACCCTTCAAATGACTTTCTTGGTTAATAACTCACCATTTGCTGGTCGTGAAGGAAAATGGGTAACTTCTCGTAAGGTTGAAGAACGTCTTCAAGCTGAGTTGCAAACAGACGTATCTCTTCGTGTAGACCCAACAGACTCACCAGATAAATGGACGGTTTCAGGACGTGGGGAATTGCACTTGTCAATCCTTATCGAGACTATGCGTCGTGAAGGTTATGAGCTTCAAGTGTCTCGTCCAGAAGTTATCGTAAAAGAAATTGACGGTGTCAAATGTGAACCATTTGAACGCGTGCAAATCGACACACCAGAAGAATACCAAGGTTCTGTTATCCAAAGCCTTTCTGAACGTAAAGGGTGAAATGTTGGATATGATTTGCAACAGGTAATGGTCAAACTCGTTTGGTCTTCCCTAGTTCCTGCGCGTGGTTTGATTGGATACTCAACTGAGTTCTTGTCAATGACTCGTGGTTACGGGAATCATGAACCATACCTTCGATCAATACTTGCCATTGATTCCAGGAGAAATTGGTGGACGTCACCGTGGTGCTCTTGTTTCTATCGATGCTGGTAAGGCAACAACCTACTCAATCATGTCTATCGAAGAACGTGGTACTATCTTTGTTAACCCAGGTACTGAGGTTTACGAAGGAATGATCATCGGTGAAAACTCTCGTGAAAATGACTTGACTGTTAATATCACGAAAGCAAAACAAATGACTAACGTTCGTTCAGCTACCAAGGACCAAACAGCGGTTATCAAAACTCCTCGTATCTTGACACTTGAAGAATCACTTGAGTTCTTGAACGACGATGAGTACATGGAAGTAACGCCTGAATCTATTCGTTTGCGTAAACAAATCCTTAACAAGGCAGAGCGTGAGAAAGCAAACAAAAAGAAAAAATCAGCTGAATAAGAGCTAGAAAGAGATAAAGATGGTCTATTTAATCATAGGGATACTCTTATTACTACTCTATGTATTTGCGACACCTCAAAGTATCAAGGGGACGGTCAATGTTGTAATATTAGTCTTTGGACTTGTTTCCCTCGTAATCTTGTTGCTCTTGTCTGCCCTACAGATTTTTCCAACTTCCAGCAGAAATATTTATTACATTGGGAATGCTGGCTCTTACTTACTTTTAGTTTGAGAGATATTTCCTTAATATCGATTAAAAAGAGGTAGGATTTACCCTCATTCCTCTACACCATTAGAGTCAAAATGTAAAATGATTGAAGCAAAATCAGATTCATGCAGGTTTTGCTTTTTTTGTTTTCACGAGATAACTAGGTAAGAGGCGATTTCATTTATTTTTTTCATATCTTTTGAATAGAAGTACGTTTTTTTGATATAATGAAGGAAAACGATTACAAGATTGGAGTTTGATATGAACCGACATTTATTTAAGGAAAAAGCAACGTTTTTTTCTTTAAGAAAATATGCAATAGGAACTTGTTCTGTTTTATTAGGAACGAGTTTGTTTTTTGCGACCTCACCGATTGAAATCGTAGGAGCTCAGGAGAGACAGCCACAATTAGTTTCTCATTATGTTGAGGATAAAGATTTACCTGAAGCAATAAAGGAAGAATTGCGGTGGTTTGAAGATAATACAATCGAGCTAGAAGAGGGTAAGGACTATTACTTCGTTTATCGTAAATCAGCTGCAAGCTTACCCAATACGGGACTCTTTTCTAATCCTTTAGTGCCAGTACTAGGAATGGGAATTCTTTTGGTTTCGTTAACGTTAATCAAGAAGAAAAAAGGTAGAAGTCTTTTTCTAGTGACAGTTTTGGCAGTTGGGGGAACAGCAGTCTCAGTCTCTGCCCTAGAAAACTTAGTAGAGCTTCGTCCAGCCCTCGTTAAAACGGTAGAAGGGGAGTTTTTGCCAAGACCTGAAAAGATTGAAGGTTATGAATTTACGGGTTACTATTTTGTAAGATGCAATGAAGAGATATCTCAAAGCCTAGTCACACCTTCAAAAACGACTCAGGGAAGTCTGCTTGAACAAACTTTAATTCCAAGTCATCCAGGTATAATTGAAACTCCAGCAACTCCAAGCCGACCATCTTCTGAAGAGTCTACATCAATCCCTCCTCAGGGTCAACCAAGTCTAGTAGAGGTGAAACCGGAATTGGAAATTAGCAAGGAATCCATTCCTTTTGATATCATTCGTCAGGAAGATCCAAACTTACCGAAGGGACAAACGCAAGTTATCCAAGCAGGAGTCGCAGGAGAACGTACCATCTTAACAGAGGTTACAAGGGGTAATGGTAAGGAGAGTCGTCAAGTCAAATCAAATACTGTGACTCAAGAACCAGTTTCAGAAATTATTGCAGTCGGTACTAAGGTAGAATCCACATCAATTCCTCTAGAAGGTTCTCCAAGCTTGGTGGAAGTGAAACCAGAGCTAGAAACAAGCACAGAATCAGTTCCTTTTGATCGACTCTATCAAGAAGACCCAGATTTGCCTAAGGGTCAAACTCGAGTTATCCAGGCAGGAGTAGTAGGAGAACGTACCATCTTAACAGAAGTTACAAGGGTTGATGGTAAGGAGAGTCGTCAAGTCAAATCAAATACTGTGACTCAAGAACCAGTTTCAGAAATTATCGCAGTTGGTAGCAAGGTGGAAGCGACAGCTATTCCGCAAGAAGGTAGTCCAAGTTTAGTAGAAGTGAAACCTGAGTTGGAAACTAGTACAGAAGAGATACCTTATAATACTCTTCATCAAGAGGATCCGGATTTACTAAAAGGTGAGACTCGTATAATCCAAGCAGGTGTGGTTGGCCAACGTACGATTCTAACAGAAGTTACAAGGGTTGATGGTAAGGAGAGTCGTCAAGTCAAATCAAATACTGTGACTCAAGAACCAGTTTCAGAAATCATTGCAGTTGGTAGCAAGGTGGAAGCGACAGCTATTCCGCAAGAAGGTAGTCCAAGTTTAGTAGAAGTGAAACCTGAGTTGGAAACTAGTACAGAAGAGATACCTTATAATACTCTTCATCAAGAGGATCCGGATTTACTAAAAGGTGAGACTCGTATAATCCAAGCAGGTGTGGTTGGCCAACGTACGATTCTAACAGAAGTTACAAGGGTTGATGGTAAGGAGAGTCGTCAAGTCAAATCAAATACTGTGACTCAAGAACCAGTTTCAGAAATCATTGCAGTTGGTAGCAAGGTGGAAGCGACAGCTATTCCGCAAGAAGGTAGTCCAAGTTTAGTAGAAGTGAAACCAGAATTGGAAGTAACAACAGAGGTGGTTCCGTTTAAGACCATTCGTCAAGAAGATCCGAATATGCCAGAAGACCAAGTTAAACTAATTCAAGCAGGTGTCAACGGGAAACGTACCATCCTAACCGAAGTTAGCACGCTTAATGGTCAGGAAAAACGTAAGATTATTTCGAATACTTTAACGACAGAAGCCATCCCGGAAATCATTGCTATCGGGACAAAAAAAGAGCTTCTCCCACTCCCCCAACCAAAAATTGAGACCCAAACGGTTCCTTATAAAATTATCTACCAAGCAGATGAAACTCTAGCAGTTGGGACCCGAAAAACAAAAGTTTCTGGCGTTAATGGAAAGCTAGAAACGACTACAAACTATACGAGAGATAAGGTCAGCGGTGCAATCAAAGAGTCTAGTACTACAAAAAAACCTTGGTTGAGAAGGTAGATGAAATTATTCTTGTAGGAACAAAACCAAGTATCGAAACGAAGGTTATTGCAAATAAGACGGTTTTTGAAGCAGACTCTACACTACCTTACCAGACGCAAAAAGTGTCTGTTCCAGGGAAGGAAGGTAGTGAGAAAACGATGACTAGTTACAAAGTTGACAGTCAGTCAGGACTTGTAACTGAAAAAGATAAACAGAAACAAACCACGGCCCCAATTGATAAGGTTATTAAAGTTGGGAATGTCGAAAAAGATTGTGACTCCAATTCCGATCAAGGAAGAACGTCGAAAGGATCCATCACTTGACAAGGATACTGAAAAAATTGAGAGCCCAGGTCAAGCAGGAGAGTTGACGGCTACTCGAGTTTATGAAGTGAACACTCACACTGGGGCATTGCTGTCGTATAAAGAAACTAGTGCTGAGACGAAAGCTATGAAACCGAAGGTAATCTTGGTAGGAACCAAAGAAAATAAACCACATCTCCTCCCAGATAACAAGGATCTAGAAAATGCGATTGATACAAATCGAGTAAGCCGAGATATGAAAGGGATAGATTTATTTACTAACACATACTTAGTGAATGCTCTGAAACCAAGCATCCTTGGGCGTGACGTGATTAGTAAGAAGATTGAACTCAAAAAGACAAATCCAGCTATCACTGATGAAGAAGTCAAAGGAGTCCTGCGCAAAGAATACCTTGAAAGATTATCGATTAAAGATACTTTTGAACAAACAAAGAATAACTTAGATTCAGATCTGAAAAAGATTGCTTCTCATACCCTTAGCATACTAGGAAATACTCCAGATTCTAGGGCAAAAGTCCAAAGTGAACTAGAAGCAAATAAAGAAAAAATTCTTTTAGGTCTAACTTATATCAATCGTTTTTACAATATTGATTTTGGTAAGACCAATATTCGCGATATTCTAGCCTTTTAATCCAAGCTCTTTTGGTAAAAAAAGTTACTTCCTTAGATTGGTTGAAGCATCTAGGTTCCATGAACTATAGTGAGATGAAGTTGGTCAATAGTCCTAATACCTATGAAAAGTATTTTGAGAAGATTACTGACAAAGGAACATTGAAAGACTTCCTTGACTACAACCGGACTACCTTTACAGATATGGATGGTGATACTTGGTTGAAGGATGCTACAAAGGCCATTGTTATAGAGAAAAAATCAAAAGAGAAGCCTGACGAAAACGTGGCTCTATATACAAAATTGACCTCTGATCCTGTCAAGTATGGCGCTGAGCCACAACAAGTTGCACATCATAAACAGTATAATATGGCCACTCTTTTAGGTCTGGTCAATATAAAAGAACCAAGCATTTATGCTATTACAAATATGGCAACTGTTTCTTATGGAAATATCGGAACCTACATCGATTCTTCACTTGCTAAACGTAACCCTGCCCAATACAAGGCTGATTTAGAAAAGGCGAGGGCTCTGGTTGAGTTAACAGCGGATCGTCAGGCAGCTTACGTTGATTCCCTGTACAGAATTACTAAAAAAGAGAACCAAACAAAACTGATAACCAACCGTTTGATTGTGGATACTATGAAAAAGTATACTAACAAGCAAAATGCAGGTATCAAGGAAACTTGGTCTAAGGAGTTTGGTCCAGAGGCTGATAAAGGAGTCAAGGACTTTATGTCTCCGTTAGGTATGTATTCTCCGTCTCAAACCGTTGGAGCTGAAGCCAATGGTTCTGGTGTGCGTTACTTTATTGATAGAGTTTTAGATGATCGTGGTTCAGCAACCTACTCTCATGAAATGACTCACTTGTTGGATCGTACAGTACTCTTTAACAACCATGGACGACGAGATGGTACGGGAGCAGAGTTCTATGCTCGTGGAATCTTTGAAAATTCTTATACACCTGAAACTGATACCTACTTTAACTTGAATTTTGTCTTTGATGAAAGTAAGAAAGATAGTTTCTACAATAAGAAACCGGACCGCTTTAAATCTGCTGCAGATTTGAAAGAATACATGCATGGTAGTTTTGATGTACTTTATAGTTTAGATTATTTGGAAGCTGAGGCTAGTCGAGGATTGTCAGCAGCTGAAAGCAATCTACTTCAAACAGCTCTTGCCAAGTCCAACTTCAGGTTCTAGAACTCCAGTTTCTTACGACAATCCATCTGCCCAACCGACTCATCAGAGTGAGGAAATTAAGGCTTTGACGGAGGTGGACGCAAGTAAGTTGACGGACATCAATAGTTTGATTGATAATCATATCGTGGTAAATCGCTATATTATTAAAGGGCTAACAGCAACTGGGAAAGTAGACGCCAATGGCTATTACACGGTCGATATGTTTGATACGATTTATGGTGTTAATCAAAATGATAAAGGAATGAGTGGTGATATTAGCTTTAGAAAACAAGCCTTTGAGTTAATGGCAGGACTTGGTTACTACGAAGGTTTCGTTCCTTATGTGTCGAATCAATACAAGAAAGATGCTGAGAAAGCCAATCGTCCATTGTCGGACAAATATATCTTTGATAAGATTTTAGCTGGAAAAAGCTATGCTCAATTTAAGAAAGAACAAGTCAATGAACGAATCAATAACCTGAACAAGTTAAAACCGATAACGATTGACTACAAAGGCAAGAAGGAAGTGATTGCTAGCCCAGAAAGAATGAAGCAGTTAATGGCAGAAGCGGTAAAAGAAGAACTTGCTGAGATTAAAGCTGGTAACACAAGTGCGAAACAATATCGCTTTATTGAAACTCCGGTACAGAAGTTGAAAAAAGCCATTTACAAAGCTTATCTTAAGGAATCAAATGAATTTAAAGAATCGATCTATAAATCTTGATAGCTGAGATAAATTTCAACCGGATCAGAATCATTTTTCTAAGTAGTTTTGAGTACTTAATAAGACAAGAAAAACACCTTTCGGACTGCAAGTCTCCACAGTCCGAAAGGTGTTTTTTATCTGTACAATTATCTCTTATTGTTTTTTGAATATCGCTGGTAGAAGTCGACTTTTATCTGGATAAAATGTTCTAATTCACGAAAGAGTTGTAATAGGGTTGCCCGTGTCTCAAACTCCTCTCTAGTTTTAGGGAGAGATCGATTGCGAAACACCTCTAGGTAGCTCTCAATATCATTCAATAAGTCGTAGGCTGGATTGGTTTGACTCAGTTGGCTAGCTGTTTTTGAAAAGAGCTGAGCGACAATCAAACTCTCACTAGCGGCTAGTTGGCAGGTGTTAATCTGTTGAGCCATATTTCTTAAGATACGCGTTTGTCTTTGTCGCATCTCAAAGTAGTGGATATGATAATCTGTCTGGTGAAAGAGATGGTCAGAGTGATCGAGGTAAACTAACTTGAGAGCATCCTCAAGTAGTTGATCAAGTTCATTTACAAGCTGAGCTTGATTTCGACCATCTCCTCTTTTCAGATAGTAAGAAAGCCGTAGAAGAACATCTCTGAGTTTTTCTTCAACAAGAGTATGATAATGTTGAATTTCTTTTTCACGTGAAGGCATGTAGAGATTGACCAGAAGTGCAAAGCCAGTACCGATTAGGAAGAGTAAGAGCTCATTCAGTAAAAGTGCTGGTGCTGTTGATTGTTGGATTAAGAGATGGCTAACCAGAACGCTACTAGGAGTAATCCCAATTTCCCAACCCAGTTTATAGGCTAGAGGAACATAGATTGCTAAGTAGAGTCCAAAACTCCAGATATGATAGCCAGTCAGTTGGAAAGCTATAACACCAACCAGAAGAGCAAGGAGAGTAGAAAAAAGGCGATTTCTAGCTAGCTTGATTGTGCTTCTTCGAGTATCAGAAAGACTCAAGATAGCAATAATACCAGCTGATACAGCAGATGACAAATCAAAAAAGTAGGCTAGTAAACAAGCAAAACAGGTTGCTAGGACTAGTTTTAAAGTACGTTGAGTGACAGACATAGAATACTTCCTTGAGATAAATGCTTTAAAGTTTTAGTAGTAGGTGAGGTAGAAAGGTCTATTCCAAGAGAGTTATTGAGAAAATAATTTGTTCTCCATGTAGTGGTTTGATTATAGTATAAATATGTTTTGAAATCAAGTGAATCTAATAATAGTATAGGCAGAATGAATATTTACCAAACTGGTTCAGATGTCGTTTTATGGTATAATAGTTAGAAAGGAGTTTTACATGCAAGAATTTTTTTAGAAGTTATTTTAATAAGCTAGATTTAACAACGGTATTTGAGAATCTCTTAACGAAAGTTATTTCTCTTTTGATTTTATTTGTGCTATTTTACATAGCTAAAAAGCTCCTCCATACGGCTGTCAAAAAAATTGTGAAACCTTCACTTAAGTATTCAAATCGTGATGCAGGAAGACAAAAGACAATCTCTCGTTTATTAGAAAATATTTTTAATTACACTCTTTATTTCTTTTTAGTCTACTGCATTTTGTCTATCCTAGGACTTCCTGTATCAAGTTTACTAGCTGGTGCTGGGATTGCTGGGGTTGCAATTGGTATGGGGGCGCAGGGATTCTTATCAGATGTGATCAATGGTTTCTTTATTCTCTTTGAACGCCAGTTGGATGTAGGAGATGAAGTTGTTTTGACAAATGGTCCCATTACTGTATCGGGAAAAGTAGTTAGTGTCGGAATTCGAACCACACAATTGAGAGGTGATGACCAGGCTCTTCACTTTGTCCCCAACCGTAATATTACTGTGGTTAGCAATTTTTCAAGAGACGAGCAGAACTGAAATTTTACTTGATTTATGGTACAATAGAGGGAGTTTGACAGAGGAGAAATGATGGTTTTAGATAAACAATTAGGAAATGGTTGTACCTGGATAAATCTTGATATCGAAAAAAATTAAAAAAATCTTGAAGATTTATCTGAAATCTACGGATTGGATAAAGGAAACCATCGAATATGCGCTGGATAGAAAATGAACGTGCCCATATGGATTATAACCGTGAGAATGGGACTGTGACCTTTATCTACAATGTTCTGGACTTTAGAAAAGGACAAGGATTACTATGAAGCGATTCCCATGACCTTTATCGTTGAAAACAAACGAATGATTACCATCAGCAACCATAAGAATGCTTATGTCATTGATCAGATGTTAGCTTATCTGGATAGCCATGAGTCGCTTTCTATTTACAAGTTTCTCTTTGCTGGTTTAGAGATTATCAGTAACGCTTATTATCCTGTCATTGAAGAGATGGATAAAAGTAAGGACGAAATTAGTGCCTTGCTACGTCAAACTACAACAAAGAAAAATCTCTTCGCCCTCTCTGACTTGGAGACTGGTATGGTTTACTTGACAGCAGCAGCAAAACAAAATCGACTCCTCTTGGAACATATCCAGGGCCATGCTCTTTATCGGAGATTTAATGATGTCGAACGAGAGCAGTTTGATGATGCCATGATTGAAGCCCATCAGTTGGTGTCTATGACAGACTTGATTTCTCAAGTCTTGCAACAACTCTCAGCTTCTTACAACAACATCCTAAACAATAACTTGAATGATAGTTTGTCAATTTTTGACTATTATCTCCGTCTTACTAGCAGTACTTGCGGTTATTACAGGTTTCTTCGGAATGAATGTTCCTCTACCATTTACAGAAGAGCCAAATGCTTGGATTTATATCTTAATGGCTAGCTTGATTTTATGGGCAGCCTTATCTCAATGGCTGAAGAAAAATTACTAGGAAAATAAAAGAAAAGGAGCCAGAATGGCGATTGAAAACTATATGCCAGATTTTGCTGTGGAAGCAGTCTATGATCTGACAGTCCCAAGCCTGCAGGCGCAGGGGATCAAAGCTGTTTTGGTCGATTTGGACAATACCCTCATTGCTTGGAACAACCCTGATGGGACACCAGAGATGAAACAGTGGCTACATGACCTTCGGGATGCTGGTATTCGCATCATCGTGGTATCAAATAACTCTAAAAACGAGTTCAACGCGCAGTTGAGAAAATTTGGAATTGATTATGTTTATTGGGCCTTTGAAAGCCCTTTCACATTTGGGATTGACCGTGCCATGAAGGAATTCCACTATGAGAAAAATGAAGTGGTCATGGTCGGCGACCAGCTCATGACGGATATTCGCGCAGCCCATCGTGCAGGCATTCGCTCAATTTTGGTCAAACCCTTGGTCCAACACGACTCTATCAAGACGCAGATTAACCGAGCTCGTGAGCGCCGTGTCATGAAACAAATCACTGAAAAGTACGGACCGATTACATATAAAAAAGGAATCTAACTATGGAAGAAATTCTCTGTATTGGTTGTGGAGCAACCATTCAGACGACAGATAAGGCTGGTCTTGGTTTCACCCCCCAGTCAGCACTCGAAAAAGGCTTGGAGACTGGCGAAGTCTATTGCCAACGCTGTTTCCGTCTCCGTCATTACAATGAAATCACAGATGTCCAGTTGACGGACGATGATTTCCTCAAACTCTTGTACGAGGTGGGGGACAGTGATGCCTTGGTGGTCAATGTCATTGATATCTTTGACTTTAATGGTTCTGTCATCCCAGGCTTGACACGTTTTGTATCGGGCAATAATGTCCTCTTGGTGGGAAATAAAAAAGATATCCTGCCCAAGTCAGTTAAACCGGGCAAGATTAGCCAGTGGCTGATGGAGCGTGCCCACGAGGAAGGACTTCGTCCAGTAGATGTCGTTCTGACATCAGCCCAAAACAAGCATGCCATTAAGGAAGTCATTGACAAAATCGAGCACTACCGAAAGGGCCGTGATGTCTATGTAGTCGGTGTGACCAACGTAGGAAAATCAACCCTCATCAATGCCATTATCCAAGAAATAACGGGTGATCAGAATGTCATCACGACTTCACGCTTTCCTGGGACAACCTTGGACAAGATTGAGATCCCACTTGATGACGGATCTTATATCTACGATACACCGGGGATTATCCACCGTCACCAGATGGCCCACTACTTGACGGCTAAAAATCTCAAGTATGTCAGTCCTAAGAAGGAAATCAAGCCCAAAACCTACCAGCTCAATCCTGAGCAAACCCTTTTTCTAGGTGGTCTCGGACGCTTTGACTTTATATCAGGAGAAAAGCAAGGCTTTACAGCCTTCTTTGACAATGAACTCAAATTGCATCGTACCAAGCTAGAGGGCGCTAGTGCTTTCTACGACAAGCACCTCGGAACCCTTTTAACGCCACCAAATAGCAAGGAAAAAGAAGACTTTCCAAAACTAGTCCAGCATGTATTTACCATCAAGGACAAGACTGACCTAGTCATCTCAGGACTCGGCTGGATCCGCGTAACAGGCACCGCCAAAGTCGCCGTCTGGGCACCAGAAGGCGTCGCAGTCGTCACACGAAAAGCAATTATTTAAACACAGAAAGGAAAGGGTTGTCTTTATAAAGGCGAGCACTGCGAGCCCATAGAAGATACTTTTCGCCGTGGTGTTAGTTGGTACAAGTGATTGTACCAACTGCGGAAAATTTGAGACCTTAGGCTCAAATTTTAGTCATGAAAGTCCGAAGGACTTTGCTGACGTCCGTCACCACTTCAGAAAAGTATAAAAAGAAACTCTTTTAAATGAATTATGTCATTAACATCGAAAACAACGTGCCTTCCTCAACAGCCAGGCACACACCCTCAAACCCATCATTCAAATCGGGAAAAAAATGGTCTCAACGACCAAATCAAAACCAGCGTTCGTCAAGCTCTTGACGCGCGTGAATTGATCAAGGTTACTCTCTTACAAAACACAGATGAGAAACATCCACGAAGTAGCTGAAATCTTGGAAGAAGAAATCGGTGTGGATACAGTCCAAAAAAATCGGACGTATCTTGATCTTTGTTTAAACAATCCAGCAAGAAAAGAAAATCGTAAGATTTCTAAAGAAAGTTAAAGAAATTTAAACACTTACTCCAAACAACTGTTTTTTTACAGAAATTAAAGGAGACGAGCCTATGGCAATCGAATTATTGACTCCCTTTACCAAAAGGTGGAGTTAGAGCCAGAAATCAGGAGAAAAAAAGCGCAAACAAGTCGGGATTCTAGGGGGAAATTTTAACCCTGTTCACCATGCCCATCTTGTTGTGGCGGACCAAGTACGACAACAGTTAGGGCTGGACCAGGTCCTGCTCATGCCTGAATATCAGCCACCTCATGTAGACAAAAAAGAAACCATCCCTGAACACCACCGTCTCAAGATGCTTGAATTGGCGATTGAGGGGAATCGAAGGACTAGCTATTGAAACTATTGAGCTGGAGCGCAAGGGGATTTCCTACACCTACGACACCATGAAGATTTTGACAGAGCAACATCCAGATACGGATTATTACTTCATTATTGGTGCGGATATGGTGGACTACCTGCCTAAATGGTACCGAATTGATGAGCTGGTCGATATGGTTCAGTTTGTGGGGGTTCAGCGCCCACGCTACAAGGCAGGGACTTCTTATCCAGTCATCTGGGTGGATGTGCCTCTCATGGATATCTCATCCAGCATGGTGCGTGATTTCATTGCCCAAGGTCGACACCCTAACTTTCTCCTACCTCAGCCAGTGCTAGACTACATCGAGAAGGAGGGCTCTACTGATGGCCTATCAAGACTATATCAACTGCTCCCGTGAGGCTTTGTTGGAAAAAATGGCAGAGCTTCTGCCTGAAAAACGTTTGACCCATTGTCTGGGTGTAGAGCGTGCAGCCATAGAACTAGCTGAGAGATTTGGAGTCGATGCCGAGAAAGCAGGACTAGCAGGTCTTCTCCACGACTATGCTAAAAAGTTGTCAGATCAGGAATTTCTAGACTTGATTGACCGTTATCAGCTAGACCCTGACCTCAAAAACTGGGGAAATAATGTCTGGCATGGCATGGTTGGCATCTACAAGATTCGAGAAGATTTGAACTTGCAAGACTCTGAAATTTTGCGCGCAATAGAAATCCATACAGTCGGGGCTGATCAGATGACGGAGCTTGACAAGGTTATCTACGTCGCAGACTACATCGAGCACAATCGTGCTTTTCCAGGGGTGGACCAGGCACGTGAGATTGCTGAACTATCACTCAATAAGGCAGTGGCCTATGAGACTGTTCGTACTGTGGAGCATTTGGCTCACCAGAGATTTCCCATCTATCCCCAAACCCTTGAAACCTATAACGCCTTTGTGCACTATTTGAAAGAGGACTAAATGAACGAAAAAGAATTATTAGAACTAGTCGTGAAAGCGGCTGATGAGAAACGTGCGGAGGATATTCTCGCACTTGACGTACAAGAATTGACCAGTGTAACAGATTATTTTGTTATCACTAGCTCTATGAATAGCCGTCAGTTGGATGCTATTGCTGATAATATCCGTGAAAAAGTAGCTGAAGCAGGCTTTAAAGGAAGCCATGTCGAAGGTGATGCAACTGGAGGCTGGGTTTTACTTGACCTTGGTGGTGTCGTAGTGCATATCTTCTCAGAAGAAATGCGTGCCCACTATAACCTAGAAAAACTATGGCATGAGGCTGCTTCTGTAGATCTCTCAGAAACTTTATAGTCTTTTCCTTTATCTTTTATTACGGCGTTAACTCATTTTGCTAGTTATGCCTGCAATTCGTTGCCTAGTACTAAAAGCAAACGAAAAGACTATAGCATTACAATTGAACTCAGTTGCAGTCAACTGGGTTTATTTGCTTATTTTAGAAAAATTGATTGAAAGGTAAGAGTGTCGTGTTTTGTTCATCTCGAAACTGAACACGAGCTAAAAGCTGCGAGAAAAAGATAAACTTCCTTTGTATTTGACGATACAGCAGAAAGTTTCCTATTTTCTCCTTGCTTTTAACGCTCTTTGTATCTTAATTATGGCGACTTATGAAACGTTTGCAGCGGTCTATGATGCAGTTATGGATGATAGTTTATACGACAAATGGACGGATTTTTCCCTCCGTCATCTACCTAAGACCAAGGAGAGAAAGAAACTCTTGGAGCTGGCTTGTGGGACAGGGATTCAGTCTGTACGCTTTTCTCAAGTTGGTTTTGATGTGACTGGACTTGACTTGAGTGGAGATATGTTGAAGATTGCCGAAAAGAGAGCAATTTCAGCCGAGCAAAAGATTGATTTTATTGAAGGCAATATGCTGGATTTGTCCAAGGCTGGTAAATACGACTTTGTGACTTGCTATTCGGACTCTATCTGCTATATGCAGGACGAGGTGGAAGTAGGGGATGTCTTTAAAGAAGTCTATAATGCTCTTAATGAGGACGGAGTCTTTATCTTTGATGTGCATTCGACCTACCAGACTGATGAGGTTTTCCCAGGTTATTCTTATCATGAAAATGCGGAAGATTTTGCCATGCTCTGGGATACCTATGAGGATGCAGCACCACATTCTATCGTGCATGAACTGACCTTCTTTATCAAGGAAGCGGACGGTTCCTTTAGTCGTCATGATGAAGTCCATGAGGAACGGACTTATGAGGTTTTGACCTATGATATTTTGCTGGAACAGGCTGGTTTCAAGTCCTTTAAACTCTTTGCGGACTTTGAAGACAAGGAGCCAACAGAAACTAGTACCCGTTGGTTTTTTGTCGCACAGAAGTAGGAGATTACCATGACCATTACAGGTATTATCGCGGAGTTCAATCCTTTTCATAATGGCCACAAATACCTGCTGGATCAGGCGGATGGGTTGAAAATTATTGCCATGTCTGGGAATTTCATGCAGAGAGGCGAGCCTGCTATCGTGGACAAGTGGACACGGGCTCAAATGGCGCTGGAAAATGGTGCGGATTTGGTCGTAGAATTGCCCTTTTTCGTCAGTGTTCAGGCGGCAGATTTCTTTGGTCAAGGAGCGGTAGATATCTTAGCTCGTTTGGGGATTGATACCCTAGCTTTTGGGACAGAGGAAGTTCTGGATTACCAGAAAATTGCTGATTTATACGCAGAACGTAGTGATGAGATGTCGAATTTTGTGAATAATCTACCTGATTCTCTCTCTTATCCTCAGAAAACCCAAGCTATGTGGAAGGAATTTGCAGGTCTTGATTTTTCTGGTGATACGCCCAATCATGTCCTTGCTCTTGCCTATGCTAAGGCAGTTGCTGGACGAAACATCAAACTTTATCCAATTAAACGTCAAGGTGCAGGCTATCATTCTGTGGATAAGGATGTGGACTTTGCCTCGGCAACAGCTATCCGTCAGCATCAATCAGACCAAGATTTCTTAGAACGCTATATGCCTTCTGTAGAGCTTTTTGAAAATGCTAGTAAGATGAGCTGGGAAAGATTATTTTTCCACTTTTACGCTATCAAATCTTGTCAAATCCAGACCTAACCACTATTTATCAGGTCAATCAAGAAATGGCGGTGCGCATCAAGGATGCTATCAAAACGTCTCAAACTATGGAAGAATTAGTCGAGGCAGTTTCCACCAAACGCTACACCAAAGCGCGTGTGCGACGCCTCTTGACCTATATCTTGGTGCAGGCTAGAGAAAGTGACTTGCCAGAAGCCATTCATGTCCTTGGTTTTACCGAAAAAGGTAGACAACATCTTAAAGACTTTGAAAGATCAAGTCCAGTCTAGTTAGCCGAATTGGCAAAGAACCCTGGGATGCTATGACTCAAAAGGCAGATTGGATTTACCAATTAGGACATTCAAGTATCGCAGAACAAAATTTTGGCAGAGTGCCAATCAGAATCGAAACAAACTAAGTCTACTTTGAGGTGGACTTTTTTAAGTTTTTTTCGAATAACTAGATAGAAAAGAAAAAAATCTTGTACAAGTTCCTGACAATTTTTTTCTTTTCGTGTATAATAGTGGAAAAGAGGTAAAACGAGGTATGGTTATGGAAGCAGTTCTTTACTCAACTTTCCGAAATCATTTAAAAGACTATATGAAGAAGGTAAACGATGAATTTGAACCTTTGACAGTGGTCAACAAAAATCCAGACGAGGACATTGTAGTTCTTTCAAAGAGCGAGTGGGATAGTATTCAAGAAACCTTGAGAGTTGCTCAGAATAAGGAACTTTCTGACAAGGTCTTGCGAGGAATGTCCCAAGTTCGTGCAGGACGCACGCAGGTTCATGTGATTGAGGAGTGATGAATGCTACTCAAGTTTACAGAAGATGCCTGGGTGGATTATTGCTACTGGCAAAGCCAAGATAAGAAAACATTAAAAAGAATCAATAAACTAATCAAGGATATTCAACGTGATCCATTTACAGGAATTGGTAAACCAGAACCACTCAAATACGATTACCAAGGAGCCTGGTCACGTCGCATTGACGCAGAAAATCGCTTGATTTACATGATGGATGGAGATAGCATCGCTTTCTTATCCTTTAAGGATCATTACTAAGTCTACTGTGAGGTGGACTTTTTTTCTTATTTTTTTGCAAAAAAATTCTTTTATAAAAATAGTTAGGTTTAAGAAGCTTATTTTACTAAGGAAAAATGAAGATATTTAGCTCTAAAAATAACTAAAACAACTTCCATTTAAGGTTTGTTAAAAATAGTTTTTTTGTGGTAGAATGTATAAGAATGCATGTCATTCAGATAAACAAATAAATTGAGGTAAAAAAACATGGAAATTATGGCGATTGTTATAGTTGTTTTTGCCGTCATCATTGGTTTAGTCATTGGATATGTCAGCATCTCAGTCAAGATGAAATCATCACAAGAGGCTGCAGAGTTGATGCTTTTAAATGCTGAACAAGAAGCAACTAATTTACGAGGACAAGCTGAGCGCGAAGCGGATTTATTACTAAATGAAGCTAAAAGCGAAAGCAAATCCCTTAAAAAAGAAGCACTATTGGAGGCTAAAGAGGAAGCCAGAAAATACCGCGAAGAAGTGGACGCTGAATTTAAGTCTGAGCGTCAAGAACTCAAGCAAATCGAAAGTCGTTTGACGGAGAGAGCTACGAGCCTTGACCGTAAAGACGATAATTTGACGAACAAAGAAAAAACACTTGAACAAAAAGAACAAAGTATTTCTGATAGAGCAAAAAACCTTGATGCACGTGAAGAGCAACTAGAGGAAATTGAAAAGCAAAAGCAAGCTGAACTAGAGCGTGTCGGAAGTCTGACACAGTCAGAGGCAAAAGATATTATCTTAGCTCAAACAGAAGAAGACTTGACCAAGGAAATTGCTAGCCGCATTCGTGAGGCGGAGCAAGAAGTCAAGGAACGTTCAGATAAGCTTGCTAAGGATATCTTGTCCCAAGCGATGCAGAGAATTGCTGGTGAGTATGTAGCTGAGTCTACCAACTCGACAGTTCATCTGCCTGATGATACTATGAAAGGTCGTATCATTGGTCGTGAAGGTCGTAACATCCGTACCTTTTGAAAGTTTGACAGGGGGTTGATGTCATCATTGATGACACGCCAGAAGTGGTAACCTTGTCAGGTTTTGATCCTATCCGTCGTGAGATTGCCCGTATGACGATGGAAACCTTGCTAGGATGGACGAATTCACCCAGCTCGTATCGAAGAGTTGGTTGAGAAAAACCGTCAAGAAATTGATAACCGTATTCGTGAATATGGTGAAGCCGCTGCCTATGAAATCGGTGCACCAAACCTTCACCCAGACTTGATGAAGATCATGGGTCGCTTACAGTTCCGTACTTCATACGGACAAAATGTCTTGCGTCACTCAATCGAAGTAGCTAAGTTAGCTGGTATCATGGCTAGCGAACTTGGTGAAAATGCCGCTCTTGCCCGTCGTGCAGGATTCCTTCACGATATTGGTAAAGCCATTGACCGTGAGGTAGAAGGTAGCCACGTTGAGATTGGTACTGAATTGGCTCGCAAGTACAAAGAGCATCCAGTCGTGATTAACACGATTGCTAGTCACCACGGAGATGTAGAGCCTGAAAGTGTAATCGCAGTTCTCGTTGCTGCAGCGGACGCCTTAAGCGCAGCCCGTCCAGGAGCTCGTAGCGAATCACTTGAAAGCTACATCAAACGTCTCCATGATTTAGAGGAAATCGCAAATAGCTTTGAAGGAGTTCAAAAATAGCTTTGCCCTTCAAGCTGGTCGTGAAATCCGTATCATGGTAAATCCAGGTCAAATCAAGGACGACAAGGTCACAATCTTGGCTCACAAAGTTCGTGAGAAAATCGAAAGCAACCTCGATTATCCAGGAAATATCAAGGTAACCGTGATTCGTGAACTTCGTGCAGTTGATTATGCAAAATAAATAAGAAAGAGCAGTTGAAAAATTACTGCTTTTTTGTTACACTAGATAGAAAGATTGTAGTAAGCAGAAATGCCTTTACAAAGAGAATTCTGATGAATTTTCAAGTCATTTCACAAACTATCCAAAGGAGACATCATGGCAGACCGTGGCTTACTAATCGTTTTTTCAGGTCCTTCAGGAGTTGGAAAAAGGAACAGTTAGACGAGAAATTTTTTTGAGAGTTCTGAAAAATCAATTCCAATATTCTGTATCTATGACAACGCGGGCGCAACGTCCAGGTGAAGTAGACGGAGTTGACTATTTCTTCCGCACACGTGAAGAATTTGAAGAATTGATCCGTCAAGGACAAATGTTAGAGTATGCAGAGTATGTAGGCAACTACTATGGAACTCCTCTGACCTATGTCAATGAAACCCTTGATAAGGGGATTGACGTCTTCCTTGAAATTGAAGTTCAGGGAGCTCTTCAGGTCAAGAAAAAAGTTCCAGATGCGGTCTTTATCTTTTTGACACCACCAGATTTGGAAGAATTGCAAGACCGTCTCGTAGGCCGTGGTACAGATAGTGCAGAAGTGATTGCTCAACGTATCGAAAAAAAGCTAAAGAAGAAATTGCTTTGATGCGTGAGTATGACTATGCTATTGTCAATGACCATGTTGCTCTTGCCGCAGAACGTGTCAAACGTGTGATTGAAGCAGAACATTTCCGTGTCGATCGTGTCATCGGTCACTACCAGGATATGCTACCAAAGTCTCTGACTATTCGATAAACTATAGAAAACAGGTACAAACAAATGATGCTTAAACCCTCTATTGATACCTTACTTGACAAGGTACCATCAAAATATTCACTCGTAATCTTGGAAGCAAAACGTGCTCACGAATTAGAAGCTGGAGCAACTCCAACACAAGAATTTCAAATCTGAAAAAAATCTACACTTCGTGCCTTGGAAGAAATTGAATCAGGGAATGTAACCATCCACCCAGATCCAGAAGGGAAACGCGAAGCTGTACGTCGTCGTATCGAAGAAGAAAGACGCTTGAGAGAAGAAGAAGAAAAGAAAATCAAAGAGCAAATCGCGAAAGAAAAAGAAGAAGGTGAAAAAATTTAAGGTTGGGGGGACTCAATCTTATTTTTTCTATTGCAAGAATACTCAATCAATTGAAACGATTTAAGAAGAGAAGGAGGTGAGGATATGGCTATTGCAAAAATCATTGTCGATGTTCCTTTGATGCAGACGGACCAACCATACAGTTATAAGGTCCCTGAGGAATTTGTAGACATGCTGGAAGTTGGTATGCGGGTTCATGTGCCTTTTGGGAAGGCCAATCGCTTGATTCAGGGAATTGTTCTTGGAATGGAACAAGAATCTGATGTAGATGTGGCAGATGAGGACTTGAAAGAAATTGCTGAGGTGCTGGACTTTTCTCCTGTCTTAACGGAGGAACAACTCTGGCTGGCTGAAGAACTACGTAAGTCAGTCTTTTCATACAAAATTTCTATTCTTAAAGCTATGCTTCCAGGATTTTTGAATTCTAGCTATGATAAAATCCTCTATCCTCTGGAAGGCTTGAGTCAGAAAGACAGAGACCGTTTGTTTGGTTCGCAAGAGTCTTTAGCATTTTCATCTCTAGACTTAGAAAAGCAGGCTGAGATGATGCGATTGACTCGAAAAGGTCTTTTAAAACTAGAGTACCAGGCTGTGGATCAGAAGAAAGTTAAGACGCAGTCTTGGGTTGAAGTGAATCTTGAAAAATTAGAAAAGCTAGGAATCTCAAACCGTGCTAAGAAGAAATTGGAACTGCGAGAATATTTATTAGCACATCCTGAAACAGTTCCTTTGGCCGATTTGTTAGAACATTACTCACGCGAACAAGTTAACTTCTTTGTGGAACAGGGTGCTTTGACGATTCTTCAAAAAGAAGTGCAACGTTCAGCTGCCTACTTTGAAGGGTATTGAGTCGAATCAAGCCCTTTAGAGTTAAACCCAGAGCAAAAAGAAGCCTGTGAGGCGGTTGTTGGAGCGATTGGGAAAGAGCATCCTCCATTTCTTCTACAAGGAATTACAGGAAGTGGGAAAACGGAGGTGTACTTGCAGATTATCCAAGGAGCCTTGGATATGGGGAAAACAGCTATCGTTTTAGTCCCAGAAATCTCTCTGACACCTCAAATGACAGAGCGTTTCATTGCTCGTTTTGGTGATAAAGTTGCCATTCTCCACTCAGGTTTGTCCAATGGTGAAAAGTACGATGAATGGCGCAAGGTGGAGCGTGGAGAAGCGCAGGTAGTTGTTGGGGCTAGATCTGCTATTTTTGCACCTTTGAAAAATCTAGGGGTTATCATTATCGATGAAGAGCACGAGGCCAGCTACAAGCAAGATAGCAATCCTCGTTACCATGCTAGAGATGTGGCTCTTTTACGAGCTCAGTACAATCAAGCAGCTCTAGTCCTGGGTTCTGCAACACCAAGTCTAGAAAGCCGTGCGCGTGCTGGCAAGGGTGTTTATCAACATCTACGTCTAACTCAACGTGCCAATCCTTTAGCAAGCATTCCTGAGGTTCAACTGATTGACTTCCGTGATTATATCGGGCAAAATGAAACATCTAACTTTACACCACCTCTGATTGAGGCTATTCAAGATCGATTAGATAAAAAAGAGCAGGTTGTTCTCATGCTCAATCGTCGTGGTTATTCTAGCTTTGTCATGTGTCGGGAATGTGGGACTGTTGATACCTGTCCTAACTGTGATATTTCCTTGACGCTTCACATGGATACTAAGACTATGAACTGCCATTATTGTGGCTTTTCGAAAGAAATTCCCCATGTCTGTCCAAAATGTCAGAGTCACAGCATTCGTTATTACGGGACGGGGACTCAAAAGGCATACAATGAGCTGGCTGAACTCTTTCCAGAGGCACGCATTCTACGCATGGATGTGGATACAACTCGTAAAAAGGGCAGTCACCAAGCTTTACTTGAGCAGTTTGGCAAAGGTGAAGCGGACATCTTGCTAGGAACCCAGATGATTGCCAAGGGCTTGGATTTTCCAAATGTGACCTTGGTTGGTGTTCTCAATGCGGATACAGCCTTGAATCTGCCTGATTTTCGTTCTTCTGAGAGAACCTTCCAACTCTTGACCCAGGTAGCCGGTCGTGCTGGTCGTGCTGAAAAGGCAGGTCAGGTCTTGATTCAGTCCTATAATCCTAATCATTATGCCATTCGTTTTGCTAAGGAACAGGACTACGAAGGTTTCTATGCCTATGAAATGGGCATCAGACGTCAGTTGGGTTACCCACCTTATTATTTCACTATTGGGATCACCTTGTCTCATAAGAAAGAAGAAGAGGTTCTTAGAAGAGCTTATGAGGTCATGGAAATTTTGCGGTCAGGTTTGTCGGATGCTAGTATCATCCTTGGTCCAACGCCTAAACCTATCGCTCGTACTCATAACCTCTATCACTACCAAATATTGATTAAATACCGTTTAGAAGATGAGTTGGCCTCGACTCTTAATCAGGTCTTGGCCCTAACTCAAGAACGTGAAAATAGTGAGCTTCGTCTCAGTATTGATCACGAACCGCAGCAATTTTTGTAAAAAGGAGAAAAGATGACAAAACTAATCTTTATGGGAACGCCCGATTTTTCAGCGACCGTTTTGAAGGGACTTTTGTCAGATGACCGCTACGAGATTGTAGCTGTTGTGACGCAACCAGATCGCGCGGTTGGGCGTAAAAAAGTCATCCAAGAAACCCCAGTTAAACAAGCAGCCAAAGAGGCAGGACTTCCTATCTACCAACCTGAAAAATTATCAGGTAGTCCAGAAATGGAAGCTATCATGAACTTGGGTGCTGATGGGATTGTGACTGCAGCTTTTGGACAATTTCTCCCAAGTAAACTCCTTGATAGCATGGATTTTGCAGTCAATGTACATGCTTCGCTCCTTCCTAAACACCGTGGTGGTGCTCCCATTCACTATGCCTTGATTCAAGGTGATAAGGAAGCAGGTGTTACCATTATGGAAATGGTCAAGGAAATGGATGCAGGGGATATGATTTCCCGTCGCAGTATTCCCATTACCGATGAGGATAATGTTGGAACCTTGTTTGAAAAATTGGCGGTTGTTGGTCGTGATCTGCTTTTGGATACTCTTCCTGCTTATATAGCTGGTGAAATTCAGCCAGAACCACAAGATCCAAACCAGGTGACATTTTCTCCAAATATCAAACCTGAGGAAGAAAAAGTTGGATTGGAACAAGACCAACCGTCAACTCTTTAACCAAATCCGTGGGATGAATCCATGGCCAGTTGCTCATACCTTCCTTAAAGGAGAACGCTTCAAAATCTATGAAGCTCTGCCTGTAGAAGGGAAGGGTAATCCGGGTGAGATTATCTCCATCGGTAAGAAAGAATTGATTGTCGCAACAGCAGAAGGAGCTCTATCTCTCAGACAGGTTCAACCAGCAGGAAAACCTAAAATGGACATTGCTTCCTTTCTCAACGGTGTTGGGCGTACCTTGGCAGTAGGAGAACGATTTGGTGATTAAAGTAGAAACGGCTAGAAGTTTAGCCTTGGTCGTGCTAGAAGATGTTCTGGTCAATCAAGCCTACTCCAATATCGCCTTAAATAAACACCTCAAGGGCAGTCAACTGTCAACAGCAGACAAAGGTTTGGTGACAGAGCTTGTTTATGGGACTGTAGCCCGTAAACTAACTTTAGAATGGTATTTGTCTCACTTTATTGAGGATAGAGACAAGCTAGACAGCTGGCTCTATGTTTTGCTTCTCATGAGCGTCTATCAACTCCAATACTTGGATAAGCTTCCTGATCATGCAGTGGTCAATGAAGCGGTAGAAATTGCAAAACTTCGTAAAAAGGGTAGCGAAAAATTGGTCAATGCTGTTTTGCGCCGTATTTTGCGTGAGGGTTTGCCTGATATTGACAGTATCAAGCGTAAGAACAAGCGTGATTCTATCGCCTACTCTTTGCCAGTTTGGTTGATTTCTAAGCTCAAGGAAGAGTATGGCGAAGAGCGAGCGCAAGCGATTTTTAAAAGTCTTTTACAACGTAACAAAGCTAGTATTCGAGTGACGGACTTGAGTCGAAAAGAGGAAATAAAAACTCTGCTTGGTGCAAGTGATTCTCTTTTATCTCCTGCTGGTCTGGTTAAGGAACAGGGGCATTTTGCTAGTCATGACTTGTTTTCAGAAGGACTTATTACTATTCAAGATGAGTCTAGTCAACTGGTTGCACCAACATTAGATTTGCAAGGAGATGAGCAGGTTTTAGATGCTTGTGCAGCTCCTGGTGGGAAAACAGCCCATATGGCATCTTATCTAACGACAGGTCAGGTAACAGCTCTGGATCTCTACGACCATAAACTCACTTTGATTCAAGAGAATGCAGAGCGTTTAGGTGTAGCGGACCGTGTACAAACACAAAAACTGGATGCTCGAAAAGTGCATGAGTTTTTTGGCAAGGATCAATTTGATAAGATTTTAGTCGATGCCCCTTGTTCAGGGATTGGGCTTTTACGTCGGAAACCAGATATCAAATACAACAAAGACACTGCTGATTTCGTGTCATTACAGGAAATTCAGTTGGAAATATTAGGTAGTGTTTGTCAAACGCTACGTAAAGATGGTATAATAACTTATAGTACCTGCACTATTGTCTCTGAGGAGAACTTTCAAGTTGTTCAAGCATTTTTAGAAAGTCATCCAGAGTTCGAGCAGGTTAAACTAGAACACGAATGTAAGGATATCCTGAAAGATGGCTGCATCCTCATTACTCCAGAATTGTATGGAAGTGATGGATTCTTTATCAGCCAATTTCGCAAGGTATCCGATTAGGGAGGAACTGACACAATGGAGATTTCATTATTAACAGATGTGGGTCAGAAGCGTACAAATAATCAAGACTATGTTAATCACTTTGTCAACCGTGCCGGTCGCACAATGATTATCTTGGCTGACGGGATGGGAGGACACCGTGCAGGAAATATTGCCAGTGAGATGGCAGTTACGGACTTAGGTGTTGCCTGGGTAGATACTCAGATTGATACCGTGAATGAAGTTCGTGAATGGTTTGCAGAACATCTAGAGATTGAAAATCAAAAGATTTACCAATTAGGTCGAGATGAAGCATACAAGGGGATGGGTACAACTCTTGAAGCCCTTGCAATCATTGATAACCAAGCTATCTATGCTCATATTGGGGATTCTCGTATCGGTTTGATTCGTGGTGAAGAGTACCACCAATTAACGAGTGATCATTCATTGGTTAATGAGTTGCTCAAGGCAGGTCAATTAACACCTGAAGAAGCTGAAGCGCATCCACAAAAAAATATTATTACCCAGTCTATTGGACAAAAAGATGAGATTCAACCTGATTTAGGGATCGTAAGCTTGGAACCGGGTGACTATATCGTTATGAACAGTGATGGTCTCACGAATATGATTTCAGGAAGTGAAATCTATGACATCGTGACAAGTGATATTTCACTTGAAGACAAGGCGGCAACCATTAGTACGTTTTGCAAACAATGCCGGAGGGCTTGATAACATTACTGTTGCCTTGATTGCGATTGAGGAGGAATCAGAAATGATCCAGATCGGCAAGATATTTGCCGGACGATATCGGATTATCAAACAAATTGGCCGTGGTGGGATGGCAGATGTCTACCTGGCTAAAGATTTGATTCTGGATGGGGAAGAGGTTGCGGTAAAGGTTCTGAGAACCAACTATCAGACAGACCCTATCGCTGTTGCACGTTTTCAGCGTGAAGCGCGTGCGATGGCAGACCTAGATCATCCTCATATCGTTCGAATTACGGATATCGGTGAAGAAGACGGTCAACAGTACCTGGCTATGGAATATGTAGCTGGGCTTGACCTCAAACGCTATATCAAAGAACACTATCCTCTCTCAAACGAGGAAGCTGTTCGTATCATGGGGCAGATTCTCTTGGCTATGCGTTTGGCGCATGCAAAAGGGATTGTTCACCGTGATTTAAAACCTCAAAATATTCTCTTGACTCCTGATGGCACTGCAAAAGTTACAGACTTTGGGATTGCGGTGGCCTTCGCAGAAACCAGCTTGACACAGACCAATTCTATGTTGGGATCTGTACACTATCTATCACCTGAGCAAGCGCGTGGTTCAAAGGCAACCATACAGAGTGATATTTATGCAATGGGAATTATTTTCTTTGAAATGTTGACAGGTCATATTCCATATGATGGAGATAGTGCTGTTACCATTGCACTTCAGCATTTCCAAAAACCACTTCCTTCAGTCATCGCAGAAAATCCATCGGTGCCACAATCATTGGAAAATGTGGTCATTAAAGCGACAGCTAAAAAGTTAACAGACCGTTACCAAACTGTCTCAGAGATGTATGTTGACTTATTGAGCAGTCTTTCATATAACCGTCGAAATGAACCAAAGCTAGTATTTGAAGATACAAGTAAAGTTGACACAAAAACCTTACCAAAGATGTCTCAATCTACTCTGACTGCGATTCCTAAAGTTCAATCGAATGAAGAAAATCCTCAGACTCAAAAGCCAAATAAAAAGGTAGCAAGTAAAGAAACTGCTCCAAAACCAGTCAAGAAACGTCGTTTTCAAAGCAAGATATTTTGGTGCTTTTAGCTAGCTTTTATACTTGTTTTAGCTTCTCTCTTCTGGATTATCTCGAAGACACCAGCAACTGTGGAAATTCCAAAAGTTGCGGGACAAACTGTAGCAGAAGCAAAAGAAAATCTGAAAAAAGCGAATTTTGAAATTGGCGAGGAAAAGACTGAAGCTAGTGATACGGTAAAAGAAGGCCGAGTGATTCGAACGGATCCAGATGCTGGCTCGGCACGAAAAGAAGGAACTAAAAGTTAATCTCATTATCTCTTCAGGTCAGCAATCGTTTAAGATTGGAAATTATATTGGACGCAATTCTACAGACGTCATTGCAGAGTTGAAAGGGAAAAAAAGTTCCTGAAAAATCTCATTAAGATTGTAGAAGAAGAATCAAGTGAAAACAGAGGCAGGACTTGTTATGAGACAGAGTCTGCCAGAAGGAACCACTTATGATCTTAGTAAGGCGACAGAGATTACCTTGACGGTAGCCAAGAAGATGACGACCGTGACCCTATGCCAAAGTTATATTGGATCATAGTCTTGAATTTACTAAAGAAATAATCTTAAAAGTTTCAGATAGTAGTGTAAAAGAGCTAATATTGAGGTGATAGAAGTGGCTACTGCTACCAGAAAGGGACTAATGAAGGAGACTGTTGTGAGTCAAAAGTCCCAAACACCAGGTGAAAAGACTAGATTTGAATACAACTCGATCGTTAAATTATCTATCTACAAACCTAAAAACAACTACGACAACAATAAATCCATCGCAAGCTAATCCTTATCGTGGAGAGACAACACCACAGATTAGAGAACCACAGACTAATCAAACCACCACAACTTCAGATATCCATCAAGGTGAGAACTAATCAATCTTTGTCACAGTTTTTGTGACAAAGATTTTTTTTCCTTCAAATTTATGATAAAATAAAAAGGAGTTTAAAAAGGAGGGGAACATGGACGAATCAAAAAAACTGAATGCAGTCATTGATGTCATTATGTTAGCAGGAACAATTCTGCTTCGCAATGGTTCTGAAATCTATCGTGTTGAAGATACCATGATTCGAATTGCTCATTCACAAGGCATCATGGATTGTAATGTTTTGGCCATGCCTGCAGCTATTTTTTTCTCCATTGAAAATACAAATATCTCTCGAATGAAACGAGTAACCTCCTCTGCTTATAATATTGAGAAGGTGTGTGATGTCAATCAGATTTCACGGCAGCTTGTATCAGGACAGCTTGATTTGGAGACTGCCTTTATTCAACTCAAGCAATTAAATGTCAAGGCATCTCCCTACACCAATGTTCAGCTAACTGCTGCAGCGACTCTCAGTGCTCCCTTCTTCTCTATCATGTTCGGGGGGAATGTCTACGATGCCATTGGTGCAGGAGTAGCAACCATATTTGCTTTCACCTTTTCTCTTTACGTAGAAAAATTTATCCGTATTCCCTTTATGACAGCTTTTGCAGGTGCTCTTGTTTTTGGTTTGATTGCACAATTTTGGGCGCGCTATTCTGGATTGCCTTCTACAGCTGATTTGGTCATTGCAGGTGCGGTTATGCCCTTTGTACCGGGAATTGCCCTGACTAATGCTGTTAGAGATATTATGACAAATCACATTAACTCTGGTATGAGCAAGATGTTTGAATCCTTGCTAGTTACCCTTGCCTTAGGGGCTGGAACATCAGTAGCCCTCGTACTCATGAACTAATATGACAGTAACAACATTTTTATTGCAAGCTCTGGCAAGTTTGCTTGCCATTATCACTTTTTTAATCGTTTTAAACGTCCAACGTTCCATGCTCATTCCTGGTGGAGTTTTGGGAATGTCAATCTGGCTGCTCTATCTAATACTCAAGGAGCCAACTAATGTTATTTTGGCGACCTTTATTGCCGCTGTAATTGGTTCTTGTATCAGTCAGATTATGAGTATTATCTACAAAACACCAGCCGTTGTGTTTGCTTTGGCGATTTTAGCTCCGCTGGTACCAGGTTATCTCTCTTATCGAACGACTTCATTTTTTGTAACAGGCGACTATAGAAACGCCATTGCCAGTGCAATGTTAGTGATGATGTTGGCACTTGTTATTTCAATAGGAATGGCAAGTGGAACAGTTTTGTTGAAATTGTATCATTATCTCAAAAAGAATCGAGCGAACTAAGACTCGATTTTTTATGGCTCTTCAGTTCAGTTTGTTAGAGAATCCTAAAATGAGATAAACTTTTAAAAATGAACTTGATTTTGGGAATCAAGTCTTTTTTCGCTCATTTGACCTCAATTGTGATAAAATAAAGGTGAACGAATTTTTATAATGAATGATAAAAATAGAGGTAAATATGAAAATCGGTATTGATAAGATTGGTTTTGCAACCAGTCAATACGTTTTGAAATTACAAGATTTAGCAGAAACCCGAGGAATTGATCCTGAAAAAAATTGAGTAAAGGACTCCTTTTTAAAAAGAATTGAGTATTGCTCCTTTAACAGAGGATATTGTTACCTTGGCTGCCAGTGCAGGAAATTCTATCCTGACTGAAGAAGATAAGCAAGAGATTGATATGGTTATCGTAGCAACAGAATCTGGGATTGACCAGAGTAAAGCTGCAGCTGTCTTTGTACACGGCTTGCTTGGAATTCAACCTTTTGCTCGTAGTTTTGAAATCAAAGAAGCTTGCTATGGTGCAACTGCGGCCCTTCACTATGCTAAGTTACACGTAGAAAATTCTCCAAAATCAAAAGGTTTTGGTGCTGGCTAGTGATATTGCAAGATATGGTGTCGAAACTCCTGGAGAACCAACTCAAGGTGCAGGATGTGTTGCTATGTTGATTAGTCAAAATCCACGTGTGATGATTTTCAACAATGATAACGTTGCACAAACTCGTGATATCGTGGACTTTTGGCGTCCAAATTATTCAATGACACCATTTGTAAATGGGGTTTACTCAACGCAACAATATCTTGATAGTTTAAAAACGACTTGGGAAGAGTATCAAAAGCGTTATGACTGTAACTTGGACGATTTTAAGGCTGTATGTTTCCACTTGCCTTATCCGAAGCTAGCTCTCAAGGGTTTGAAGAAAATTCTCGACAAATCCTTGCCTCAAGAGAAGAAGGACTTGCTTCAAAAGCACTTTGATGAATCTATTATTTATAGCCAAAAAGTTGGGAACATTTATACAGGTTCACTCTTCTTAGGTCTCTTGTCTCTTCTTGAAAATTCTGATAGCCTGAAAGCTGGAGATAAGATTGCTCTCTACAGCTATGGTAGTGGTGCTGTATCTGAGTTCTTTAGTGTGGAATTGGTTGAAGGCTATGAAAAACAATTGCAGCATAATCGCTTAGAATTGCTAGACCAACGTCAAGCATTGAGCGTAGCTGATTATGAACGAATCTTCTTTGAGGAAGCCCAATTAGATGAGTCTGGATCTGCAACGATGTCAGGTTATGAAGGGCAAGACTATGCCCTCGTTGAGATTGTAGACCACCAACGTCGCTACAGCAAGGTTGAAAAATAATGAAAAAAAATTGGAATGGATTTTGCTAAAAAATCAATTCAAGAGCGCCTTGAATTCGTTAAGTCTCAGGCGCTTACTTCTATCGAAGCCCAAGAAAGTCTTGAGCAGAATGAAAATCTCAGTCTAGCAGTAGCGGACCAATTGAGTGAAAATGTAGTAGGAACCTTCTCACTTCCATACTCAATCGTTCCAGAAGTTCTGGTAAATGATCAAGAATACACCGTTCCCTATGTGACCGAAGAACCATCTGTAGTTGCTGCAGCCAGTTTTGCCAGTAAGATTATCAAACGTGCTGGAGGTTTTACAGCTCAAGTTCATCAACGCCAAATGATTGGTCAGGTAGCTCTTTATCAGGTTCCAGATAGGGATAAAGCTTGTCGGGCTATTCTGAGTCAAAAAGCAGAGCTACTCGAACAAGCAAACCAAGCCTATCCCTCCATTGTCAAACGGGGTGGTGGTGCTCGTGATTTAAAGGTTGAGAAAATTTCTGGTGAGACGGACTTTTTAGTAGTTTATCTCCATGTAGATACTCAGGAAGCCATGGGCGCCAATATGCTCAATACCATGCTTGAAGCTTTAAAACCTAGTCTAGAGGCTATCAGTCAAGGGCAAAGTTTAATGGGTATCTTATCCAACTACGCTACAGATTCTCTAGTAACTGCAACTTGTTGCATCGCCTTTCGTTATTTGAGTCGCCAAAAAGATGAAGCGCGTGAACTAGCTGAAAAAATAGTTTTAGCCAGTCAGTTTGCTCAGGCAGATCCTTATAGAGCAGCGACTCACAACAAGGGTATCTTTAACGGAATTGATGCTCTCTTGATTGCTACTGGAAATGATTGGCGTGCTATTGAAGCGGGAGCGCATGCCTATGCGAGCCATGAGGGTAGCTATAAAGGTCTCAGCCGTTGGAGGATTGATTCGAAAACAGAAGAGCTAATTGGAGAGATGACCATGCCGATGCCAGTTGCCACCAAGGGTGGATCTATTGGTCTCAATCCTCGAGTCGTGCTCAGCCATGAGTTGCTAGGTCATCCATCTGCCAAAGAATTGGCTCAAATTATCGTTTCGATTGGTCTTGCACAGAATTTTGCAGCCCTTAAGGCTTTGGTCAGTACAGGTATTCAGCATGGACACATGAAACTTCAGGCAAAATCGTTAGCGCTTTTAGCAGGTGCGACTGAGGCAGAAGTGCCTAAGTTGGTAGAAAGCTTGATTGCAGAAAAAACTTTTAATCTAGAAAAAGCACAGACTCTTTTGAAAAAATTAAGATCATAAGAAAAACTCAGACGAAACTAGTCTGAGTTTTTTTGTGCTTAAATACTTTTACCTGGTAAGAGACTAACTGGTAAGAAATAACCAGTTGTGACAACTTCTTTCCCCTCGATTTTTTGGAGTAGTAAATCAACTGTCAGGCGAGCAATTTCTTCCAAAGGTTGTTTAATGGTAGTAAGGTGAGGATAGAAATTCTCAATGAAATAAGTCCCGTCATAACCGATAACCTTAAGTTGTTCAGGCACAGAGATACCAAGTTCCTGAGCAATCTTCATCACCAAGATGGCTGTCAAATCATCCGATGCGAAAATAGCATCTGGGTTTTTTTGTTTGGTTAGAATATTTTTGATTTCCATTTCCTTGCGGACGGGTGAAAAGTCACTGGAAATATTGATGATGGGAGCTTTTGGGAAGATAGAAGCAAAGCCTGCATGCCGAAGTCCAGTTGGTGAGTTGGAGTTATCATTACCTGTAATCATAATAACAGATTTAGCTCCGGTTTTAGCCAAAGTCTGAGCGGCTAGGACACCACCAGCATAGTTGTCAGAAGAAACGACAGGGATATCTGGTGAGAGGTTACGGTCAAATGAAATGATTGGAGCGGTTACGCGATTGTAATCCTCAATCCCTAAGTTATGACTTCCAGAAATAATACCGTCCACTTGATTGGCTTCTAGCATTTCAAGATACTCACGTTCTTTTTCCGAATCGTGCTCACTGTTGCAGATGATCGTCTTGTAGCCTTTTTTGAAGAGTTCGTGTTCCAATTTGTCAATCAATTCAGCATAGAAAACATGGCTGATTTTAGGGAAAATCAAACCGATTAACTTGGCTGATTTACCTTGAAGACTTCGAGCTAGGTTGTTGGGTTTATAGCCCAGCTCACGCATAGCATCATTAACCTTTTGAATGGTTTTTTCTGAAAGATAACCCTTTTTGTTGATGACACGTGAAACAGTAGTAGGGCTGACGCCAGCTAATTTTGCGACATCAGTTAGTTTTGCGACCATATTCTAATTCGTAGTACGTTCCAGTTGGGTTTCCAGATTTAATGAGGATTCCATTTTGATCTTCGTGAGGGAAGACACGACCAGAAAATACTTTTTCTCCTTTATTGATAAAGATTTCAAAGACTGAGTTGTCGATGAAGATATTGACAGTAGTTGCTTGGTTGGCAATTGAGCATGAACGAGTAGTTCCAAATTCTTGAGCATATTGCTCACCTGCTTGACTACGCTCAACGGTTACTTGCCCATTGACAAGGTCAAAGTTGATAGTGAGTCCCTTGCCATCTTTATCAGCAAAAAGGACAATTTCGCTTTGGCTATTGGCTTCTAAGTTAAGCTCAAGTTCGTAGGTGTTTTTGGTTTCAGAGCGATTTGATAATTTTTCTTCTGATGTTCGAAGTTCCTGGATAGCTGCTACAGGGTACTGATAGAGTTTGCCATCCTTGATTGTAAGTTCCTTGACTAATGAGAAAGGTTCCTTGATGATCGAAACGGTCAGATGGGTAAGAAACGTCTGGTAGACCAAGCCAGCTGACTGCCAGGGCGCGACCATCAGGAGCGTTAAAGGCTTGAGTGGCATAGGCTTCAAATCCATAATCAAGATTGTGAAGTTCAGACACATCTACCATACGAGCATTTTCTGGGATCAAAGGAAGCGCCGATTTTATACATATTTGGATAGATATTGTCATAGTCAAGAACCTTTTTATCCAAACCTTGTGGGCAGTAAAGAAGGACAGGCTGTTCTCCGACAAAAGACTAGATTTGGGCACTCCATCATATAAGCAGTACGGTCATTGTTGAAGTCAAGGTCTCCGACTTCTTGCCAGTTTGTATAATCATTATCGATAGCCTTATAGAGACGGACAAATCCCCTTTTTTGTCCAAAGTCTTGACCACCAACGATAGCGTAGTATTGTCCTTTAAAGTTAAAAATCTGTGGATCGCGGAAGTGGTCAGTGGCATCAGAAGGTTGGTCAATCAAGATTTTGTCAATCTTTTCAATCTTTCCGTCCTTGTCCATCAAGGCACCAATCTGGTAAGGATGGCGAATCCAATTTTCATCACGGACATTTCCTGTATAAAAGAGGAATAATTGATCACCAAACTGCATAGCAGAACCAGAGTAAGCACCGTGGAGATCTAAGGGAGTATCAGGTAATATTTTTACACCTGTTTCTTCAAAGTGAACTAAATCATCGCTCTCAAGTTGTACCCAAGATTTCAAACCGTGAGCTGCACCAAAGGGGAAATTTTGGTAAAAAACAACCCATTTGCCATCAAAATAAGAAAAGCCATTTGGATCATTAAGAGTCCTTCTTTTGGCTCAATGTGATAGCTGACGTGCCATGGGGATTGTGCCATCTTTTCTTGGATTTCTTTTCTTTCTTCTTGTGTCCAATCTTCATAGCGTCTATAACGACGCTCGGTAGTCCATTCCATTTATATTCCCTCCATAAATTCTACTATCTTTATAGTAAACGTTTCCTTATAAAAAAAGCAAGTCTTTTATATCGAATTTAAGAAAAAAATGTCAAACGATTGACAGATAATTAGAAGCCTATTTTTATGAAAAATTAATGAAAAATATGAAAGTTTTTGAAAAAATATTCACATAAAAATCACGTAGAAACAGGCGTTTTTTGAGACGAATTTATCAAGAAAGAAGCAAAAACTATCAAAAATTTTAACAATCAAAAAAAACTTTTTCTGCAAAACGCTTGACATATTTTTTTGAAAGATGATAAAATAATACTCGTAGGGCGAGTAAAATCGCTTTCAAACAAGAACAAATTTTTTTATAAGGAGATTTTTGCAAATGACCAATACAGAAATTGCAAAAAAAGTCATCGAAGCCTTGGGTGGACGTGAGAACGTCAACAGTGTAGCTCACTGTGCGACTCGCCTCCGTGTGATGGTGAAAGATGAAGCGAAAATCAATAAGGATGCTATCGAGAACTTGGAAAAAGTTCAAGGTGCTTTCTTTAACTCAGGTCAATACCAAATCATCTTTGGTACTGGTACAGTAAACAAGATGTACGATGAAGTCGTAGCTCTTGGTTTGCCAACTTCATCTAAAGATGAGATGAAAGAAGAAGCAGGCAAACAAGGAAATTGGTTCCAACGTGCCATCCGTACTTTCGGTGACGTCTTTGTACCTCTTTTGCCAGCAATCGTTGCTACTGGTTTGTTTATGGGAATTCGTGGGGCTATTGTTCAAGATCAAGTTTTGGCTTTGTTTGGAACAACTGCAGAAGCTTTTAAAGCAACAAACTTCTATACCTATTCAGTTGTTTTGACAGATACAGCTTTTGCCTTCTTCCCAGCCTTAATCTGTTGGTCAGCCTTTCGAGTCTTCGGTGGAAATCCATTGCTTGGTTTGGTTCTAGGATTGATGATGGTAAACTCATCCTTACCAAATGCCTGGGCTGTGGCCTCTGGTGACGCTCAACCAATCCTCTTCTTTGGTTTTTATCAAAGTTGTCGGCTATCAAAACTCAGTTTTACCAGCCTTCTTCGTTGGTTTGACTGGTGCTAAACTAGAAAAAGTGGCTCCGTAAGCGTATTCCAGATGTATTAGATTTACTCCTTGTACCATTCTTGACTTTCTTAGTAATGTCTATTTTTGGCCTTGTTTGTCATTGGACCTGTATTCCACGAAGTTGAAAAGCTATGTCAAAGTCGCTACTGTTTGGTTGCTCAGTCTTCCAATGGGTCTAGGTGGATTAATCCTTGGTGGTGTTCATCAGGTCATCGTTGTTACAGGTGTTCACCATATCTTCAATCTCTTGAGGCTAACCTTGTTACTTCTACAGGTTCAGATCCTCTTAATGCTATTATTACAGCAGCTATGACTGCTCAACTTGGAGCAACGCTTGCTGTTGGTGTAAAAACAAAGAATCCCAAAAATTAAAAGCTCTTGCCTTCCCAGCTGCACTTTCTGCTGGACTTGGTATCACTGAACCAGCTATTTTTTTGGTATCAATCTTCGCTATGGTAAACCGTTTATCATGGGGCTTATCGCTGGTGCTGCTGGTGGTTGGTTAGCAAACATTCTAGGTTTGGCAGGTACTAGCTTTTGGTATTACAATCATTCCTGGAACACTTCTCTATATCAACGGTCAACTCCTCAAGTATGTCTTTATGGTCTTAGTTACAACTGCCCTTGGTTTCGGTTTTGACATATGCTTTTTGGTTACAAAGAAGAAACAGAAGTTGTTGAAGAAACAGTTTCTGAAGAAACTACAGTGGTAAATGAAGAAGTACCAGCAACTCTTCAAGACGAAAACAATCCAAACACCAATCGTTGGTGATGTTGTTGCTCTTTCAAATGTGAATGACCCAGTATTCTCAAGTGGAGCTATGGGACAAGGTATCGCCGTAAAACCTAGTCAAGATGTTGTTTATGCACCAGCAGATGCTGAAGTGACAATCGTCTTCCCAACTGGCCATGCTTATGGATTGAGAACAGCTAACGGTGCTGAAATCTTGATCCACGTTGGTATCGATACTGTTTCAATGAACGGTGAAGGATTCAATCATAAAAGTTGCCCAAGGTGACAAGGTTAAAGCTGGAGATGTTCTTGGAACATTTGACTCAGCTAAGATTGCTGCTGCAGGTCTTGATAACACAACTATGGTTATCGTAACAAACACTGCAGACTTTGCTTCAGTAAATCCAGTTGCTTCTGGATCAGTTGCTAAGGGTGATGCAATCATCGAAGTTAAAGCTTAATAAATCAAAAAAACGAACAAATGTCATGTTTGTTCGTTTTTTTGATTGAATGATAAAATTTACAGAGGAAAAATCTAAAAATATTGAGCAATTTTCCGTCTGGAAATATGCTATAATAAAGAAAAATAAATACAAGAGGTTTATCATGACAAAACTATACGGAAGCTTGGAAGCGGGCGGTACAAAAATTTGTCTGTGCTGTCGGAGATGAAAACTATAACGTTGTAGAAAAAGGTACAATTTCCACAACAACACCTATTGAAACAATCGATAAAAACCATCGAGTTCTTTCTCAAAATTCGATAATCTTGCAGGACTTGCCATTGGTTCATTTGGTCCAATCGATATCGATAAAAACTCAAAAACTTACGGATTTATCACAACAACTCCAAAACCTAACTGGGCAAATGTCGACTTGCTTGGTGCTCTTCGTCGCGCTCTAAACGTGCCTATGTATTTCACGACAGACGTAAACAGTTCTGCCTACGGTGAAGTGGTTGCTCGTAATAATGCCGGCGGTCGTATCGAAAACTTGGTTTATTACACAATCGGTACAGGTATCGGTGCAGGTGTTATCCAACGTGGCGAGTTTATTGGCGGTGTTGGTCACCCTGAGATGGGTCATTATTATGTGGCTAGACACCCAATGGATATTGAAAAAGAATTTAAAGGTGTTTGTCCTTTCCATAATGGATGTTTGGAAGGTTATGCAGCTGGTCCAAGTTTGGAAGCTCGTACAGGTGTTCGTGGGGAAAACATTGAACTCAACAACTCTGTCTGGGATGTTCAAGCCTACTACATTGCTCAAGCTGCAGTGAATGCGACTGTAACTTTCCGTCCAGATGTCATCGTCTTTGGTGGTGGGGTTATGGCTCAACAACATATGCTTGACCGTGTACGTGAGAAATTCACAGCCCTACTCAATGGCTACCTACCAGTTCCAGATGTACGTGACTATATCGTGACTCCAGCTGTTGCTGGCAATGGTTCAGCTACACTAGGAAACTTCGTTCTTGCTAAGAGCGTTGCAAAATAAGAATATAAAAAAACTCCCAACTTATCAGTTGGGAGTTTTGCTTTAGTCTTTTTCTATTTTTGGTTTCCTGATGGAAAATATTTTTGCCAAGTTTCGTGGCGACGCCAGATGCTGGTATGAATGGTATCACCGACTTGGTAGCGGATGAGTTTTGTCTTTTCTGACTGATAGAGGTTAAATGAAGCTCCTTGATAGCAGAGGTTAATTCTTTTTTCAGCCTTATAGGCTCCTTGTCCCAGTTCTTGTCCGTCCTGGCGGATATAAATGAAATCTTCTGCAAGTAATTCTTCCAGTTGATTTCCTTGGTCGATTAGTTGCTCTCTCATGAGCAATTTTTTATAGACATTATCTAGAATTTCATCCTCAGGGATTGGTGCTGGTTCGATATGAATGTCTGTATCAAAGACACCAAATCGTTCTGATAACATGGATTCGACCTGGTCCGCAATTTCGTGACTTTCAAAAACAGACAGATCTGGGTTCATCTCAAGTGTGATGTCCAGATAAATATTGCTTCCGTAAGTACGACCGCGTTGAGATTTGACCTTGCTAATCTTAGGAATTTCCATGATAGCCTTTTGGTAATCTTCTAGCAAGTGTTCATCAAAACCATCAGAAAGGCTGAAGGATGACTCGATAAAGATGTCATAAGCAGTTTTAAGAATAAAGAAGGTAATGATAATCGCGACCAACTTATCCACGATTGGATAGTTGAAGCTACTAGCTAGGATAGCAATAGAAGTTCCAAGAGATGTCACGGCATCTGACAGATTGTCCTTAGCTGCAGCCTTGAGGGCCTTTGATTTAGCTTGCTTACTCAGATGGGTATTGTAGAGATAAACGGCAAACATGATGATAGCAGAGATGACTCCCAGAGTCGCCCCAAATGGGTCAATGACCGTTTGTTCTCGGCTGAGTATTTTTTGGATGGTGTCCCGTAGAACATCAAAGCCAACGTAAAACATGATGATGGAAGTGATGAGACTTGCCAAGTCCTCTATTTTCCAGTGGCCGAAGCGATGATCTCTATCTGCCGGTTGGCGAGCCAAACGAATCCCGATGAGAAGGGCCACATTTCCAACGATATCTGAAACGTTGTTAAAACCATCTGCCACCAAACTGGATGAATGGAGGAGGTGTCCGGTCGCTAGCTTAGCTGCAGACAAGAATAGATAGGTCAAAATGCTGATAATGGCACCACGCTCAGCCAATTTTAAGTTTGAAACCGATTGATTCATCTAACTCCCCTTCTAGCATTTTAGTATTCTTTCATTATACTGGTTTTCCAAGGAAAATTCAAATGTGGGAAGTAAGTTAAATACACCTCAAAACTTGAAAACTTTTGAAATTCTGATATAATAGAACTACTCAAGGGAGTAGCTGGCGGTTAACCGCGATAGTGTCGTCATTACGAATTATTTCCGGCACTATATTAAACAGCGAGACTTGTTTTTTTAAAAAACAGGTCTCTTTTTTTGTAAAAAGAGGCCAAAAAGGAGGAGACTGTTTTGTCAAAAGAACAAAATAAAGATTTGTTTTACACGCAAACCTTCAGAAGAAGTCCTAAAGAACTTGGACTCATCTGTCGAAGGTTTGTCAACTGCTCAAGCTCAAGAACGCTTAGCGACTTATGGTCGTAATGAGTTGGAAGAGGGCGAAAAACGTAGCCTACTAGCTAAATTCCTTGATCAATTTAAGGATTTGATGATTATCATCTTGCTTGCGGCAGCGGCACTTTCTGTGATTACAGAAGGAATGGACGGTCTAACGGATGCCATTATCATCTTGGCCGTTGTTGTCTTGAATGCTGCCTTTGGGGTTTACCAAGAAGGGCAAGCAGAAGCAGCCATTGAAGCTCTGAAAAATATGTCTAGCCCGATGGCTCGTGTTCGTCGTGATGGTCATGTTATTGAGATTGACTCAAAAGAATTGGTACCCGGAGATATCGTCTTGCTTGAAGCGGGAGATGTCGTGCCTGCAGATATGCGTTTGTTTGAAGCAGCTTCTCTTAAAATTGAAGAAGCAGCTCTTACAGGGGAATCTGTCCCAGTTGAAAAAGATGTGACAGGACTTGTTGAAGCAGATGCTGGTATCGGGGACCGCGTTAATATGGGTTACCAAAACTCAAACGTAACTTACGGTCGTGGTATTGGTGTCGTAACAAACACTGGTATGTATACAGAAGTTGGTAAGATTGCAGATATGTTGGCTAATGCCGATGAGACTGAAACACCATTGAAGCAAAGCTTGGAACAATTATCTAAAGCCTTGACTTACTTAATCGTTGTGATTGCGGTCATTACTTTCTTAGTTGGTGTCTTCGTTCGTGGAGAACATCCATTAGAAGGCTTGATGGTTGCGGTTGCTCTTGCGGTTGCGGCGATTCCAGAAGGTCTCCCTGCCATTGTAACCATCGTTCTATCTTTGGGAACAACAACCCTTGCTAAAACGTAATTCGATCGTTCGTAAAATTGCCAGCGGTTGAAACTCTTGGTTCAACAGAAATCATCGCATCTGATAAAACAGGTACTTTGACCATGAACCAAATGACGGTTGAAAAGGTTTATACCAACGGTCAATTGCAAAGCTCAGCAACTGAGATTGCTGCTAGCAACAATACCCTTCGTATCATGAACTTTGCCAACGATACCAAGGTGGATCCATCTGGCAAGTTGATTGGGGATCCAACGGAGACAGCTCTTGTACAGTTTGGTTTGGACCACAACTTTTGATGTTCGTGAAGTCTTTGAAGGATGAGCCACGTGTGGCTGAATTGCCATTTGACTCAGACCGTAAACTCATGTCTACCATTCATAAGGAAGCAGACGGTTCTTACTTTATCGCTGTCAAGGGTGCGCCTGACCAATTGCTCAAGCGTGTGACGCGTATTGAAGTCAATGGGGAAGTTCGCCCAATCACTGAGGAAGATAAACAAGCTATCCTTGCTACCAATAAAGACTTGGCCAAACAAGCCCTTCGTGTCTTGATGATGGCTTATAAGACAAGCAACGAAATCCCAACCTTGGAATCTGAAATTGTTGAGTCTGACCTCATCTTCTCTGGTTTGGTCGGCATGATTGACCCTGAGCGTCCAGAAGCTGCAGAAGCTGTCCGTGTCGCTAAGGAAGCAGGTATCCGTCCAATCATGATCACGGGTGACCACCAAGATACAGCGGAAGCTATCGCTAAACGTCTCGGGATCATCGATCCAAATGATACAGAAGACCATGTCTTCACTGGGTGCTGAGTTGAATGAACTCACTGATGAAGAATTCCAAAAAGTCTTCAAGCAATACTCTGTTTACGCGCGTGTATCACCTGAGCACAAGGTTCGTATCGTTAAAGCTTGGCAAAATGAAGGTAAGGTTGTCGCTATGACGGGTGATGGAGTCAACGATGCGCCATCACTTAAGACAGCGGATATTGGTATCGGTATGGGGATTACAGGTACAGAAGTTTCTAAAGGAGCTTCGGATATGGTCCTTGCTGATGATAACTTTGCAACCATTATCGTAGCGGTAGAAGAAGGACGTAAGGTCTTCTCAAATATCCAAAAATCCATCCAATACCTCTTGTCTGCTAATATGGCTGAAGTCTTTCACTATCTTCTTTGCAACCTTGTTAGGTTGGGATGTACTTCAACCAGTGCATCTTTGCTATGGATTAACCTGGTAACAGATACGCTACCAGCCATCGCCCTTGGGTGTGGAACCAGCTGAGCCAGGTGTTATGACCCACAAACCTCGTGGTCGTAAGTCTAACTTCTTTGATGGTGGTGTCTTCGGAGCAATCATTTATCAAGGGATCTTCCAAACGATGCTAGTTTTAGGTGTTTATGGTTGGGCTCTTCTCTTCCCAGAGCACCAAAGTCATACTGAAATCCATGCGGATGCTCTTACCATGGCTTTTGCAACTCTCGGTTTGATCCAATTGCTCCATGCCTTTAACGTTAAGTCGGTTTACCAATCGATCTTTAAAGTGGGACTCTTTACGAACAAGACCTTTAACTGGTCTATCCCAGTTGCCTTCGTCCTCTTTGTGGTGACAATTTTGGTTCCTGGATTTAATAATCTCTTCCACGTGTCACATTTGAGTTTGACTCAATGGATGGTGGTCGCTGTAGGAGCGCTTATGATTGTAGTCCTTGTTGAGATTGTTAAAGCAGTCCAACGAGCGCTTGGAAAAGATAAAAACGCTATTTAAAGCATTATGAAAAGTCATCTTTCGGATGGCTTTTTTTGCTTTTATATATAGTAAACAGAGATAGATTTTATGCTATAATCAAGTTGAGAAAAAGATGGAGGAATAGTAGTTGGAAAAGAAAATTGTCAAAGATATCTTGTTTTTGTCGCAGGTATCCCAGCCTGCTAGTCAGGAAGATTTACCCCTAGCAAAGGATTTGCAGGATACCCTATTGGCTAACCGAGAAACCTGTGTTGGACTAGCGGCCAATATGATTGGGGTACAAAAACGCGTCATTATTTTTAATATCGGAATGATTCCCATGGTTATGTTTAATCCAGTTCTCCAATCTTTTGAAGGACCATACGAGACAGAGGAAGGTTGTTTGTCTTTGACAGGTGTAAGACCGACAACTCGGTATGAGAAGATTACAGTAAGCTACAGAGATATCCATTGGCAAGAGCAAACCATTACCCTGACAGGATTTCCTGCTCAGATTTGTCAGCATGAATTGGATCATTTGGAAGGGATTATCATTTAGGCTTAAATCCTTGGTAGTCCTAAAAAAATATGCTACACTAACACTATGAAAATTCTAATCCCAACTGCAAAAGAAATGAACACCGAAATCCCTAGTTTTAGAGGCTAAAACCCATTGCGTCCTGAAAGTCAGGCTGTACTGGATGAATTTAGCGACATATTCTGCCCAAGAGCTGGAGAGTTTTTACAAAATATCTTCCGAAAAAGCGCAAGAGGAGTATGACCATATCCAAGCCTTGAAAAATGAAACTGCGACAAACTATCCCGCCTTGCACCTCTTTGATGGACTCATGTATCGCAACATCAAACGGGACGATCTCACCAAGGAGGAGCAAACCTATCTGGAGAAACACCTCATGATAACGTCAGCTCTCTATGGTGTGATTCCAGCCTTTGAACCGATTGCGCCTCACAGACTGGACTTTTTGATGAAGCTTAAAGTCGCTGGGAAAAAGCCTGAAAAAGTCACTGGCAGTCAGCCTATGAAGAGTCGATGAAGGGTGAAGAACTAATCTTTTCACTCTTGTCTTCTGAGTTTGAAACTGTCTTTCCAAAAGAAATCCGTGAGAAAATGGTGACCTTCAAGTTTATGGAAGAGAGAGATGGAAAACTAAAAATCCACTCAACCATTTCTAAAAAAGCTAGAGGGGCTTTCTTAACAGCCTTGATGGAAGGTCAGGTAACTTCGGTTGAAGAGATTAAAAATCTCAGCTTTGCGGGTTTCAATTATCGAGAAGACTTGTCTAGTGACAAGGAATTGGCTTTTTGTGAAAATAGATAGAAAATAGAGAGTGGGACAGAAATCGGTAATTCGTTAGAATTCGATTTCGTCGTCCCACCTCCGCACAGTTGAGTAGGGGCTGTAAAAGCTGATGAAATCAGCGTAGTGGAGCCCACTCAACCACTGCGTCTTGCTCGACAATCCATAGACAAATGAGAGGCTAGGACTTTTGTCCCAGCCTTTTTTTGTGATTTGGTGCTCCTATTTTTAGTTTAGAATGGTAGGAATTTTCACACAATTTTGGTATAATAGGACTATTAGAAAATTTCGAGGAGACAAACATGTCAGTTAAGATTGCTTTACTTGGATTTGGTACAGTAGCCAGTGGTGTGCCATTCTTGCTAAAGGAAAATAGAGAAAAAATTGTTCAAGCAGCCCAGTCAGAAATTGAAGTAGCTAAAGTTTTTGGTCAAAGACGATCAAGAGAAAAGCACGCTTGCTTGAAGCAGGAAATGATTTTAATTTTTGTAACAAATATCGATGAAATCTTGTCAGACAAAGACATCACGATCGTTGTTGAGTTGATGGGGACGTATCGAGCCTGCTAAAAACCTTTTATCACTCGTGCTTTAGAAGCAGGGTAAACACGTCGTAACTGCTAACAAGGATCTTTTGGCAGTCCATGGTGCAGAATTGCTTGAGATTGCCAAAGCTCACAATGTTGCTCTCTACTATGAAGCAGCTGTTGCAGGAGGAATCCCAATCCTTCGTACTTTGGTTAACTCACTAGCATCAGACAAAAATCACTCGTGTTCTTGGTGTTGTCAACGGAACATCTAACTTCATGATGACCAAAATGGTAACAGAAGGTTGGTCTTATGAAGATGCTTTGCAGAAGCTCAACGACTTGGCTTTTGCTGAAAGCGACCCAACCAATGATGTTGACGGGATTGATGCAGCCTACAAGATGGTCATCCTTAGCCAGTTTGCTTTTTGGGATGAATGTCAAGTTTGAAGATGTTGGGCCACCAAGGAATTCGCAACATCACTCCAGAAGATGTAGCAGTAGCTCAAGAGCTTGGTTATGTTGTCAAATTAGTTGGTTCTATCGAAGAAACAGCTTCAGGAATCGCTGCTGAGGTTACGCCAACCTTCCTTCCTAAAGCTCACCCACTTGCAAGTGTTAATGGTGTCATGAATGCGGTCTTTGTGGAATCTATCGGTATCGGCGAGTCTATGTACTACGGACCAGGTGCAGGTCAAAAACCAACTGCAACAAGTGTTGTGGCTGATATTGCCCGTATCGTTCGTCGTCTGAATGATGGAACAATTGGAAAAGCCTTTAATGAATACAGCCGTCCAGTAGTCTTGGCTAAGCCAGAAGATGTCAAAGCTAACTACTATTTCTCAATCTTGGCTCCAGACTCAAAAGGTCAAGTTTTGAAATTGGCTGAGCTCTTTAATGCAGAAGATATCTCCTTCAAGCAAATCCTTCAAGATGGTAAGCAAGAAGGCAAGGCTCGTGTTGTCATCATCACTCATAAAATCAACAAGGCGCAGCTTGAAAATATTACAGCAGCTTTGAAGGGTGTAGCTGAATTTGAACTTCTCAACACCTTCAAGGTTTTAGGAGACTAAGATGAAGATTATTGTACCTGCTACAAGTGCCAATGTGGGTCCTGGTTTTGACTCGGTTGGTGTAGCTGTAACCAAGTATCTAGAAATTCAGGTTTGTGAGGAACGTGAAGAATGGATGATTGAGCACCAATTAGGCAAATGGATTCCACGTGACGAACGTAATCTTTTGCTGAAGATTGCTCTACAAATTGTTCCAGACCTACAACCAAGACGTCTGAAGATGGTCAGTGATATTCCACTTGCGCGTGGACTAGGTTCTTCTAGTTCTGTCATCGTTGCAGGAATTGAATTGGCAAATCAACTCGGAAACTTGAAGCTAAGCAAACATGAAAAATTACAGTTGGCGACTAAGATTGAAGGGCATCCTGATAATGTTGCACCTGCTATCTATGGAAATCTGGTCATTGCAAGCTCAGTCGAAGGCCAGGTTTCAGCAGTTGTGGCGCCCTTTCCCAGAGTGTGCTTTCCTAGCTTATATTCCAAACTATGAATTGCGTACTCGAGATAGTCGTGGTGTCTTGCCTAAGAAACTCTCTTACAAGGAAGCTGTTGCAGCAAGTTCTATCGCCAATGTGGCTATTGCAGCCCTACTGACTGGAGACATGGTCAAAAGCAGGCCAAGCTATTGAGAGTGACCTCTTTCCACGAGCGTTACCGTCAAGAACTGGTGCGAGAATTTGCGACCATCAAAGAAAAGTTGCCAAGAGAAAATGGTGCTTATGCAACCTACCTCTCTGGAGCTGGTCCGACTGTCATGGTTCTTGGCTGATCCCTGACAAGATGCCAAAGATTAAGGCAGAGCTTGAAAAAGCAACCTTTCAAAGGCAAGCTTCATGACTTTGCAAGTAGACACAGAAGGCGTTCGCGTCGAAGCAAAATAAATATAGCAATAGGATGGGGAAACTCTCTATTAGAGGGCTTCCTGTCCTTTTTTTGAAAATGAAAGATGGGATATGAAATGATTTCCCGTGTTTTGCTGACCGACAGACGGTCAAGGAGGATTTGAGATGGCAGAAATATATCTAGCAGGTGGTTGTTTTTTTGGGGCTTGGAAGAATACTTTTTCACGTATTTCTGGAGTGTTGCAAACCAGTGTTGGTTATGCTAATGGTCAAGTTGAAACTACCAATTATCAATTGATCAAAGAAACAGATCATGCAGAGACTGTGCAAGTCATCTATGATGAAAAAGGTGGTCTCGCTCCGTGAGATTTTTACTCTATTATTTCCGAGTTATTGATCCCCTTTCTGTCAACCAACAAGGAAATGACCGTGGTCGTCAATACCGCACAGGGATTTATTACCTAGATGAAGAGGATTTGCCGAATATCCATACGGTCGTTCGAGAACAAGAACTTCTCATCGGTCGTAAAATAGCGGTAGAAGTGGAGAAGCTTCGTCACTATATCCTGGCTGAAGACTATCACCAAGACTACCTCAAGAAAAATCCTGGTGGCTATTGCCACATTGATGTGAGAGATGCTGAGAAACCACTGATAGATGCTGCAAACTACGAAAAGCCTAGTCAGGCAGTTTTACGAGAAAATTTGTCAGAAGAGTCTTACAGAGTTACCCAAGAGGCTGCGACGGAAGCTCCCTTTAGCAATGCCTACGACCAAACTTTTGAGGAAGGAATTTATGTCGATATCACGACTGGTGAGCCCCTCTTCTTTGCCAAGGATAAGTTTGCCTCAGGCTGTGGTTGGCCAAGTTTTAGCCGACCTATTTCCAAGGAACTCATTCATTACTACCAGGACTTGAGTCACGGTATGGAGCGTATCGAAGTTCGGTCACGTTCAGGGTAATGCTCACTTGGGACATGTCTTTACAGACGGGACCTCAGGAACTAGGGTGGTTTACGCTATTGTATCAATTCTGCATCCTTACGATTTATTGCTAAGGATGAGATGGAAGAAAGGCTGGCTATGGCTACCTACTTCCATATTTGAACAAGTAAAAAGATGGTGGTTTTTCCACCTTCTTCATTTTGAAAATAGAAGGGACATATGAAACAATTACTTTCTTACTTTAAACCCTACCTCAAGGAGTCTTTCCTAGCGCCCTTGTTTAAGTTGCTAGAAGCTGTTTTTGAACTCTTAGTTCCCATGGTGATAGCTGGGATTGTCGACCAATCTATCCCTCAAAAAGATCAGGGTCATCTGTGGATGCAAATGGGTCTCCTCTTTGTGTTTGCAGTTATCGGCGTTTTGGTAGCCTTAGTTGCTCAGTTTTACTCAGCCAAGGCAGCAGTCGGCTTTACCAAGGAGTTGACCAATGACCTCTATCGTCATATTCTCTCCTTGCCCAAGGATAGTAGAGACCGTTTGACGACTTCGAGTTTGGTGACGCGTTTGACTTCAGATACCTATCAGATTCAGACGGGAATCAATCAATTTTTACGCCTCATTTTTAAGGGCACCTATTATTGTTTTTGGTGCCATTTTCATGGCTTATCGTCTCTCGCCTGAATTGACCTTCTGGTTTTCTGGTCATGGTTGCCATTTTTGACCCTTTGTCATTGTCGTTTTATCACGGTTGGTCAATCCTCTCTACAGTAGTTTTGAGAAAGAAAAACAGACCAGCTGGTTCAGGAGACGCGCCAACAACTACAAGGTATGCGCGTGATTCGTGCCTTTGGCCAAGAAAAACGAGAAATCGAGAATTTCCAAGTACTCAACCAAGTCTATACGGCTATCCAAATGAAAACAGGCTACTGGTCTAGTCTCTTGACTCCCTTGACCTATTTGATCGTCAATGGGAACTTTGCTGGTGATTATCTGGAATGGTTATATTTCTATCCAGGGAGGCTGGCTCAGTCAAGGTGCCTTGATTGCCTTAATCAACTATCTCCTACAAATCTTGGTAGAGTTGATCAAAACTAGCCATGCTCATTAATTCACTCAACCAGTCTTATATATCTGCCAAGCGGATTGAAAGAAGTCTTTGCTGAAGAACCTGAAGATATACTGGCAGAAATTGCTCAAAGAAAGAAGGGCTTCCTCGAAACTCAGTCTTTACAGGTCCAACACTTAACCTTTACCTACCCAGATGCTGCCCAACCTTCTCTGAGAGATATTTCTTTTGGAATGAAAGAGGGCAAATTCTTGGAATCATCGGGGGAACTGGTTCTGGTAAAGTCAACCTTGGTGCAGGTCCTACTTGGCCTTTATCCGGCAGATAAGGGAAGCATTTCCCTTTATCGAGATGGACGTAGTCCTCGCAATCTTTCTGAATGGCGTTCTTGGATGGCCTATGTCCCTCAAAAAGTTGAACTTTTTAAAGGGAACCATTCGTTCCAACTTGACTTTGGGTATGGAAGAAATCCTGTCTCTGACCAAGAACTCTGGCAGGCTTTAGAAATTGCCCAGGCCAAGGATTTTGTCAGTGAAAAGGAAGGTCAGCTGGACGCAGAGGTTCAAGCAGGTGGCCGTAATTTCTCAGGTGGGCAAAAACAACGTTTATCGATTGCCCGAGCAGTTTTACGTCAAGCTCCTTTTCTCATCCTCGATGATGCGACGTCAGCCCTTGATACCATTACCGAGTCCAATCTTCTAAAGGCTGTTCAGGAAAACCTACCAGATACTAGCTTGATCTTTGATTTCCCAACGAACTTCAACCTTGAAGATTGCTGATCAAATTCTCCTTTTTAGAGAAAAGGTCAGCAATTAGCACTTGGAAATCATGAGGAATTGATGAAGACTAGCCAAGTCTATCGTGAAATCAATGCATCCCAACATGGAAAGGAGGACTAGAATGAAAGGCAAACATGCAAGTCAAACCCTCAAACGTTTGGCAAAAGATTTAGCTGGTCATCCCGTCCTTCTTTTCCTAGCTTTCTTGGGAACCATTGCTCAGGTAGCCCTATCAATCTATCTACCAATCTTGATAGGACAGGTGATTGACCAAGTCTTAGTGACGGGCTCATCTCAGGTATTTTGGCAGATTTTCCTCCAGATGATTTTGGTGGTCATAGGAAATACGCTGGTACAATGGGCCAATCCTCTCCTCTATAATCGACTGATTTTCTCCTACACCAGAGATTTGCGAGAGAAAATCATTGAAAAACTCCATCGTCTTCCGATTGCCCTTGTAGATAGACAAGGTAGTGGGGAAATGGTCAGCCGTGTAACGACAGATATCGAGCAGTTGGCAGCGGGTCTGAATATGATTTTTAACCAATTTCATAGGAGTTTTGATGATTTTGGTCAGCATCCTTGCTATGCTCCAAATCCATCTATTGATGACTCTCTTGGTTCTGCTCTTAACACCTCTATCTATGGTCATTTCACGCTTTATCGCTAAGAGATCCTACCATCTCTTTCAAAAGCAGACAGAGACTAGGGGGATTCAAACTCAGTTGATTGAAGAATCGCTCACCCAACAGAACATTATCCAGTCTTTTAATGCTCAGGAAGAATTTATCGAGAGACTTCATGAGGCAAATGACAACTACGCAGGTTATTCTCAGTCAGCTATCTTTTATTCATCGACAGTCAATCCTTCGACCCGTTTTGTCAATGCCCTCATTTATGCCCTACTAGCTGGTGTTGGAGCCTTTACGTATCATGGCGGGTTCCACTTTGACAGTTGGGCGTTTAGTGACCTTTTTGAACTATGTGCAGCAGTACACCTAAGCCTTTTAACGATATTTCATCTGTCTTAGCCGAGTTGCAAAGCGCCTTAGCTTGTGCAGAACGTGTTTATGCTGTTCTAGAAAGTCCTGAGGTTACAGAAACTGGTCTTAAAGAATTGAACAGCGACCAAGTCAAGGGAGCTATTTCCTTTAAACATGTTTCTTTTGGTTACAATCCTGAAAAGATCTTGATTAAGGATCTGTCTATTGATATTCCAGCTGGTAGTAAGGTTGCTATCGTTGGACCAACGGGTGCTGGGAAGTCTACACTTATCAATCTCCTCATGCGTTTTTACCCGATTAACTCAGGAGATATTTTGCTAGATGGTCATTCCATTTATGACTATACTAGAGCATCTCTTCGACAGCAGTTTGGGATGGTGCTTCAAGAAACCTGGCTCAAGCAAGGAACCATTCATGACAATATTGCTTTTGGAAATCCTGGAGCAAGTCGAGAGCAGGTTATTGCAGCAGCTAAGGCAGCCAACGCAGATTTCTTTATCCAACAGTTGCCCCAGGGCTACGATACTAAGCTTGAAAATGCAGGTGAATCCTTGTCTGTCGGGTCAGGCTCAGCTCTTAACCATTGCCCGTGTCTTTCTAGCCATTCCTAAGATTCTGATCTTAGATGAGGCGACTTCATCCATCGATACCCGGACCGAGGTCTTGGTTCAGGATGCCTTTGCCAAACTCATGAAAGGGCGGACAAGCTTCATCATCGCCCACCGTTTGTCGACCATTCAGGATGCTGATTTGATTCTTGTCTTGGTGGATGGAGATATTGTCGAACATGGTAGTCATCAGGAACTCATGGCGAGAAAAGGCAAATACTATCAAATGCAGCAAGCAGCAGCTTTTAGCCCAGAGTAAATAGTTAAAACGTTTTTAATCCAATAACCAACAAGAAAAGTTGCCTTCGGGTGACTTTTTTGTTACAATAGCTAGAAAAATTATCCAGTATGAATACTTATATAGAAAAGGAGCCTATGAATGAAAGTCTTTCAGCATGTAAATATCGTGACTTGTGACCAAGATTTCCACGTTTATCTGGATGGGAGTTTTAGCTGTTAAAGAATCCCAAATCGTCTATGTCGGTCAGGAAAATCAAGAGATTCTCAAACAAGCAGATCAAATCATAGACTATCAGGGTGCCTGGATTATGCCTGGCTTGGTTAACTGCCATACTCACTCTGCCATGACAGGTTTGAGAGGCATTCGTGATGATAGCAATCTCCACGAATGGCTGGAGGACTATATCTGGCCAGCTGAAGCAGAGTTCACACCCAGAGATGACTACAAAGGCCGTCAAAGAGGCGCTGACAGAAATGCTCCAGTCAGGAACGACAACTTTCAATGATATGTACAATCCAAATGGAGTGGAGATAGAGAAGATTTATGAAGCAGTCAAGGCATCCAAGATGCGGTGCTATTTTTCTCCAACCCTCTTTTCTTCAGACGTGGAGACGACAGATGAGACCATCGCCAGAACTCGTGCTGTCATAGAGACAATCAAAGGATACCAGGATCCTAATTTCAAGATTATGGTGGCTCCGCATTCGCCCTACAGTTGTAGTCGAGAATTGTTAGAGGCTAGTTTGAACTTAGCAAAAGAAGAAGATATTCCTCTTCATATCCACGTTGCAGAAACACAGGAAGAGTCAGGCATTATCCTGAAACGTTATGGCAAACGTCCAATAGCCTTTCTAGATGAACTTGGCTATTTAGATCATCAGGCTGTCTTTGCTCACGGTGTAGAGTTAAATGAAGCAGAAATTACCCGTTTGGCAGATTCGCAAGTCGCTATCGCCCACAATCCTATCAGCAACCTCAAACTAGCTTCAGGGATTGCACCAGTCGTCCAACTTCAACAAAGGCAGGAGTACCAGTCGGTATCGCAACGGACTCGGTTGCTTCTAACAATAACCTTGATATGTTTGAGGAAGGGCGCACTGCAGCACTCTTACAGAAGATGAAGAGTGGCGATGCCAGCCAATTTCCAATCGAAACAGCCCTCAAGGCTCTGACCATTGAAGGAGCTAAGGTGTTAGGAATGGAAGATGAGATTGGTAGTCTAGAAGTCGGCAAGCAGGCTGATTTTCTCGTTATCCAACCCCAAGGGAAAATCCATCTCCAACCTCAAGAAAACATGCTGTCTCACCTAGTCTATGCTGTCAAATCCAGTGATGTTGATCATGTCTATATTGCTGGTGAGCAAGTCGTGAAAGACGGTCAAGTGTTGACTGTTAACTTGTAAAAAGTAGTATAAATTCTCTAAATCTCATGGGAAAAATTCTTATGAGATTTTCTTATTTTACTAGTAATATCAAGGATTTTGCTAGGTGTTCAAGTCTTGTATTGATAGTAAAATTTTCAAAAAGCAAATTAGATAAATAAGAAAAAAATTGTGGTATAATAATAAGATGCAAAAAAAGGAGTATGTATGGACATTTCAGAAATTCGTCAAAAAATTGACGCAAATCGTGAAAAATTAGCTTCTTTCAGGGGGTCTCTTTGACCTCGAAGGTTTAGAGGAAGAAATTGCCATTTTGGAAAACAAAATGACAGAACCTGATTTTTTTGGAACGATAATATTGCGGCCCAAAAAACGTCGCAAGAATTAAACGAACTCAAAAATACCTATAATACCTTCCACAAGATGGATGAGTTGCAGGATGAAGTTGAGATTTTACTAGACTTTTTGGCAGAGGATGAATCCGTGAAGGATGAGTTGGTTGAAAAACTCGATGAGTTAGATCAGATGATGACTAGCTACGAAATGACCCTTCTCTTGTCAGAACCCTATGATCACAACAATGCCATCCTTGAAATCCATCCTGGTTCAGGGGGAACAGAGGCTCAAGACTGGGGCGATATGCTCCTTCGTATGTATACTCGCTATGGAAATGCCAAAGGCTTCAAGGTTGAGGTCTTGGACTACCAAGCAGGTGATGAGGCAGGAATCAAGTCAGTAACCTTGTCTTTTGAAGGACCAAATGCTTATGGTCTTCTCAAGTCAGAGATGGGAGTTCACCGTTTGGTCCGAATCTCACCATTTGACTCTGCTAAACGTCGCCACACCTCATTTACTTCTGTAGAAGTTATGCCAGAGTTGGATGATACCATCGAAGTTGAAATCCGTGAGGATGATATCAAGATGGATACCTTCCGTTCAGGTGGGAGCAGGTGGACAAAACGTCAACAAGGTTTCAACAGGTGTCCGCTTGACTCACATTCCGACAGGGATCGTCGTAGCATCAACCGTTGACCGTACTCAGTACGGAAACCGTGACCGTGCTATGAAGATGCTTCAGGCAAAACTCTACCAGATGGAGCAGGAAAAGAAAGCTGCTGAGGTAGACTCGCTCAAGGGTGAGAAAAAGGAAATTACATGGGGAAGCCAAATCCGCTCCTATGTATTTACGCCTTATACAATGGTAAAAGACCATCGTACAAACTTTGAAGTAGCGCAAGTCGATAAGGTTATGGATGGAGACCTAGATGGTTTCATCGATGCTTATCTGAAATGGCGTATCAGTTAAAAGAAAGGAAGTCACATGTCAATCATTGAAATGAGAGATGTTGTCAAAAAATATGACAACGGGACAACAGCCCTACGTGGCATCACTGTAAATATCGATGCAGGAGAATTTGCCTACATCGTAGGACCTTCAGGTGCTGGTAAATCAACTTTTATCCGTGCCTTGTATCGTGAGGTCAAAATCGACAAAGGAAGCTTGCAAGTTGCAGGTTATAACCTGGTTAAGATCAAAAAGAAAGATATTCCGTTCTTGCGTAGAAATGTCGGAGTAGTCTTTCAGGATTACAAACTTTTGCCAAAGAAAACCGTTTATGAGAACATTGCATACGCAATGGAGGTTGTCGGTGAAAGTCGTCGTAACATCAAAAAACGTGTTATGGAAGTCTTGGACCTTGTCGGTTTGAAGCACAAGGTTCGTTCATTCCCAAATGAGCTTTCAGGTGGTGAGCAACAACGTATCGCCATTGCGCGTGCTATCGTAAACAATCCTAAGGTCTTGATTGCCGACGAACCAACAGGTAACTTGGACCCAGATAACTCATGGGAAATCATGAACCTCTTGGAACGTATCAATCTTCAAGGGACAACTGTTTTGATGGCGACCCACAACAGCCAAATCGTAAATACCTTGCGCCACCGCGTTATTGCCATCGAAAATGGTCGCGTGGTACGTGATGAAGCGAAAGGAGAGTACGGATACGATGATTAGTAGATTTTTCCGCCATCTGTTTCGAAGCTTTAAAGAGTTTAAAGCGTAATGGATGGATGACCATTGCTGCCATCAGTTCAGTAATGATTACCTTGACCTTGGTTGCTATCTTTGCTTCAGTTATTTTTAACACTGCGAAATTAGCAACTGATATCGAAAACAACGTCCGCGTCATGGTTTATGTTCGTAAAGACGTTGAAGACAACAGTGAAACCATTGTAAAAGAAGGCCAAACAGTCACGAACAATGACTACCACAAGGTCTACAATGCCCTAAAAGCTCTGCCAGCTGTTAAAAATGTAACCTTCTCAAGTAAAGAAGAACAGTACCAAAAGCTGACTGAAACTATGGGTGACGAGTGGAAGGTGTTTGAAGGAGATGCAAACCCTCTTCATGACGCCTACATCGTAGATACCAATTCACCAAGTGATGTAAAACCAGTAGCTGAAGAAGCTAAGAAAATCGAAGGTGTCTCTGAAGTTCAAGACGGTGGTGCCAATACCGAACGTCTCTTCAAGTTGGCTTCCTTCATCCGTGTATGGGGATTGGTCATCGCAGGACTCTTGATTTTCATCGCAGTCTTCTTGATTTCAAATACCATCCGTATTACTATTATTTCACGTAGTCGTGAAATCCAAATCATGCGTTTGGTTGGTGCTAAGAACAGCTACATCCGTGGCCCATTCTTGCTAGAAGGTGCCTTTATCGGATTGTTGGGAGCAGCCCTTCCATCAGCTTTGGTTTACTTTATCTATAATAAAGTCTTCCAATCTGTCAACCCATCCTTGGTTGGTCAAAACCTATCCTTGATTACACCGAATACCTTTATTCCAATGATGATTGGACTCTTGTTCCTCATCGGAATCTGTATCGGTTCACTTGGTTCAGGAATCTCAATGCGTCGATTCTTGAAAATCTAAGTCACATAACTGGATAAAACACATAAAAAAGTGGGATGTCATCAAGACTTCACAGATCTTGATGCCCCGCTTTTTCTTTTGGTCTTGGTGCTCAGTCGCTTGCCAATTTTGGGTAAAGAGTGTATGATAGGAAAGGACCTTTTTACTAATATGAAAAATGAACAATGAATGAGGAAAAGATGAAACAATTTTTTTGGAAAAAAAGTGAGCATACTCTCCCTATCGTTAGTATTGATCACATCGTTTTTCAATTTCGAGTGCCCTACCTGCTATGTTTGACTATTATCAGGGCTATTCGACTGGTCAGGTCGAACTCTTGGTCAGCCTCCCATCCTTTGGGATTATGGCTATGCTTTTATTGAACGGAGTTCTAGAGCGTATTTTTTTCCCTGAACGTCTCCAGTTGACCTTGGGACTCTTTGATCTTGTCAATCAGTGGAACTGCACCTTTCTGGTATCAGGGCTATTACTTTGTCTTTGCGACACGCTTGCTATTTGGGCTTGGAGTAGGGGATGCTCAATGCCAAGGCCATCTCTATCATCAGTGAACGTTACCACGGGCAAGACCTCGTATCCAGATGCTTGGGTTTTCGTGGATCAGCTGAGGTCGTAGGAGCATCTATCTTGACATTGGCAGTCGGTCAGCTCTTGGCCTTTGGCTGGACAGCAACCTTTCCTAGCCTATGCAGCTGGTCTAGTAGTTCTCGTGCTCTTTCCTTCTCTTTGTCCCTTATGGAAAAGGCAGAAGTTCATGAGTCCAAGCATCAGACAGAAGAAGCAGTAAGACTGACTCGCTTCCATGCTACAAAGCTGATTTTTCTTTCCTTGCTATTGCAGCTGCAGTGATTGTATGTACCAATACGGCTATTACCTTCCGTATCCCTAGTCTCATGATTGAGGCAGGCTTTGGAGATGCTCAGTTGTCTAGTCTAGTCCTTAGTGCCATGCAGTTGATTGGGATTTTAGCCGGAATCAGCTTTTCTTTCCTGATTTCTGACCTTCAAGGAGAAACTTCTATTTGTCGCTGGTGTCACCTTTTGGGATCGGGCAAATCATCATTGCTCTCTCCCCATCACTCTGGGTGGTCGTTGCAGGTTCTATCTGGGAGGATTTTGCCTACAGCATCGCTCTGACGACAGTCTTTCAGTTGATATCTGAGCGAATTCCTGCAAAACTCCTCAACAAAGCAACTTCCTATGCTGTTTTGGGATGTTCTTTTGGAGCATCATTAACACCCTTTCGTTCTTTCAGGGATTGGCTTGGTGACTACAGATGGTCGAATGACCTTTATCATTCTAGGAGCATGGATGATTGCTACATCAGTGCTTGTTTCCCTTTTTATTGAAAAAAGAAGCCTAACAAAGAAAAACTCAAGGATGAATCCTTGAGTTTTTTTGTGTATTAGCCAAACCATCTGCCAAAAGTAATCGATGATGTAGGTCAAGCCATAAGTGTAAACGACCAGGGTAAAGGGTTTGGTCAGGATGATAATGGTCATATACCGTTTGAAGCTCATCTTGGTCAGAGCAGCCAACATACAGAGAAAGTCAGCTGGACTAACTGGCCAAATCATCATAAAGATAAAGAATCGGTCAAAGCGATTGCCCTCATCTAACCAACCGATATACTTGTCATAGGTGCGTTTGCTGACGACTGATTGGACAAAGGGTGCTCCGTAGAGACGAACCAGGTAAAAGATAATGGCACAACCAATGACAATACCGATATAGTTGTAAATGGTCCCGATGATATGCCCATAGATAAAGACACCTGCAACGGAGGTCAGAGCACCTGGAATGATAGGAACAACCGTCTGCAAAATCTGTAAAAAGATAAAGAGTGGTGGCCCCCAGATACCCGCCTGTTGGATAAAGGCAGATAGGGTTTCCTTGGAGTGCAAGATACCCAGCCTGATAGGCCCAGATACAGAATATTATAGTACCAACTCCACCGACGATGGAGGAAATATGAATGGCTTGCTGTAGAAGGGGAGAAACAGCTTTCAGTTCTTTATCGTGTGACATGGAAACTCCTCTTGTATAGTATGATTCTACTATATCATATTTTAGGGAGAAAGACTAGATGGGATACTTCGTGTGACTTTGCCTCAAGTATGGTAAAATGGGAATAAGAAAATGACAGCTTAGAATGAGGAAAATCATGTTAGGATTGAAGTTTAATGGCACTTGGCGCAACTACCAAAAACAGGTATTGGACAATTTCCAAGAATACCAAGCAGATGGTCATGTCCACTTGGTGGCAGCGCCAGGTTCGGGTAAAACAACCATAGGAATCGAGTTGATTGCTCGCTTTGATAAGCCTGCTCTGGTTTTGGTGCCGACGGTGACCATCCGGGAACAATGGGTGGATAGGATTCGTCAGGCCTTTTTAGAGGATGAGAACCAGATCACAAGTCTCGTGTCTCAAAATCTCAAGGATATGAAGCAAATCACCATCGCCACCTATCAAGCTTTTCACAGTGCTATGCAACAGGTGCAATCTCAAGAAGATAATGGCGAGGTTGAGGATTTTGTCGGCTTTGACCTGCTTGCCAGACTCAAGGAAAGGGGTGTCGAAACCCTCTGTCTGGACGAATGCCATCACTTGAGAAATGAATGGTGGAAAAGTCTAGAAGATTTCCGTAAAAACTACCCAGCAACTGCAAGTCATCTCTCTCACAGCAACACCGCCTTATGACAGTGAGCCAGAACTATGGGATCGCTATCTCCAGATGTGTGGTGAGATTGACCAAGAAATCACAGTGCCAGAACTGGTCAAGGAAGACACTCTTTGTCCTCATCAGGACTTTGTCTATATCTGTTTTCCGACTAAAGAAGAGGACAAGCGCTTGGAAGAGTTTGAAGACACCAAGTGGCAGTATGTCAGCCAACTAGTCGTTGATCCTGACTTCCAAGACTTGATTCGGAGTTCCAAAGTTCTCAAAGGGGAAATCTCTGCGGATATGCTCCTTGAGGATCCCAAGTATCTCTCAGCCCTCCTCATTTATCTACAGTCTCAAAAGCTAGAAATTCCTAAGCACTTACGAGATTTATTAGGTGCTGAAGGCTTACCTGCTCTTAATTACTACTGGCTCGAAGTTCTCTTGCAAGGCCTTCTCTATCAGACTCCTGACTGGTATGAGGATCCGCAGGAGACAAAGAAAAAGATAGAAGCCGAACTGAAATCAAGAGGATTGATTGAAAAACGTCAGGTCTTCTTGGTCAAATCCAAGGCCAATGACCAAATCCTCAACCAATCTCTAGGAAAACTGGCTGGCATCGCATCTATCTTTGAAACCGAGTATGCCAGTCTAGGTCAGGACTTGAGACAGTTAGTCTTGGCGGACTATATCCGTAAGGATTTTGCTAGTTATCTGGGAGATGACCAAGCGCCAATCACGCAATTAGGTGTCCTCCCTTATTTTGAAACCATTCGCAGAAGTGCGCAAAAGCAAGGTCTTTCTGTCCCTATAGCAGTCCTTTCTGGTAGTGTCGTGATCATACCGGCTAGTGTCAAGGAAGAACTGGAAGCGCTCATCCCAAATACTAGCTTAAGCTTCTCTGCCATCGGAAAACTCGATCAAGGTGCCTATCTCCAAGTAGGCTTTCCATCCAGCTTTAAGGGGATGGTCGCAGCAGTGACCGAGCTCTTCCAACGTGGTTCTATCCAGGTCTTGGTCGGAACCAAGTCTCTCTTGGGAGAAGGATGGGATGCACCTTGTGTCAACTCTCTCATCCTCGGAAGTTTTGTCGGAAGCTTTATGCTCAGCAATCAGATGCGGGGCCGTGCTATCCGTATCTGGCCAGGACATCCAGATAAGACCAGCAATATCTGGCATCTAGTAGCCATCAAACCTTACAAAAATCCAGCCTTTTTAAATGAAAATCAAGAAGAACAAGACCTCAATCCATATCAGGACCTGCAGACCCTTGCCCGTCGTATGGACCACTTCCTTGGCTTGTCCTATAAGGAAGATACCATTGAAACAGGTCTGGATCGCTTGAACTTTCCTGAGTTCCCATTTAAGAAAAAGAAACTCGAAGACTATAACGAGAAGATCATGGAACTATCCAAGGATCGTGCCTCCCTTCGTAAAAAATGGCAGGAATCTCTCATCGTTGCTGACAAGATTGAGATTGTCAATGAAGTAGCGACCGACAGCAAACGAATCCCTCTGCTTGCCCTAGCGGATGCTGAAAAGTGGCTTCGCTACGCTCTGATGGTATTTGCCATTAGTCTCCTGGCTTATGTCGTTCGACTAACCTTCTTTGCCTTGCCATGGCTGACAGCTCTTTGTGTCCTCTTCCTAGCTATCACAGCCTTTCGTTATTATAACTACAAGAGTCCTTATAAACGCTTGCGCCAGATTGGAGAAGCTATTCGCAAGGTCATGGTGACTGCGGGACATTTGTCTGATGACCAGTCGCGCGTGCAGGTCGATGAGGACAAGGAAAGCTTTAATGTCTTTGCCTATCTAAAAGGTGGCAGTATGCGAGACAAGGAACTCTTTTCGAGGGTTTTAGGAGAATTCTTTGCGCCAGTGGACAATCAACGCTACCTCTTAGTAGCTCAAAAAGCACCAGCCGGCCAGTCCAAGTATTTCGTAGTTCCTAGCCTCTTTGAAAAACGCAAGGAAGATGCCCAGCTATTCCAAAATGCCGTCGCACCACACATAGGCAACTACCAACTCGTCTACACTCGCAACGAAGCAGGTCGAAAAAAATCCTGCTCGAAGCCAGACTCAAAATCCCTTAGCCAACAAAAAAACGACCGCATCATCACCAAGAAAAAGGTCAAAAGTGCTTTTGAAATAGGGAATATATTTTATAGAATTTCTTTCAGGTTGAAATAGTTTTAAAAAGCAATCGTTATTTATAGTTCGATTGCTTTTTTTAGTATCTAAAAATATGATAAAATAGAAGGGATAATACATTAATTAAGGAAAGTAAAAATGGCAAGTAAAGAAAATGCAGAGCGTAAGGAGCTTCACCGTAAAATTTGGGCGATTGCAGACGATGTTCGTGGAGCTGTAGACGGTTGGGATTTCAAGCAGTACATACTTGGAATCCTATTCTATCGCTTTATTTCTGAGCATATGGCTGACTATTTTGATCACGCTGAGCATGAAGCTGGAGATTTAGAATTCCGTTATGCCGATTTGAGTGATCAAGAAGCTGAGAAAGATTTTAAACCAGGGACAGTTGAGGATAAAGGTTTCTTTATTCTTCCTAGTCAACTATTTGAAAATGTCGTTAAGAACGCTTCACAAAATGAAAATTTAAACGAGGACTTAGCCAATATTTTCCAAGATATTGAGAAGTCAGCGATTGGATTCAAGTCTGAGGATGATATTAAAGGTTTGTTTGATAACTTGGACACACGAAGCAACATCCTTGGTGGAACTGTTCCAGAAAAAAATAAACGTCTTTCTGATATCCTCAATGGTATAAACAGTATTAACTTTGGGAACTTTGAGGAAAATGATATTGATGCCTTTGGGGATGCCTATGAGTTCTTGATTTCCAACTATGCCAGCAATGCTGGTAAAAGTGGTGGTGAATTCTTCACTCCTCAGACAGTTTCTAAATTACTTGCTCGTTTGGTGATGGTTGGTAAGGACAAGATTAACAAGGTTTACGACCCAACATGTGGCTCGGGTTCGCTCTTGCTCCAGATGAAAAAACAATACGAAGACCATATCTTGGAGGATGGTTTCTTTGGTCAAGAAATCAATATGACTAACTATAACTTGGCTCGTATGAATATGTTCTTACACAATATCAACTACAATAACTTTGATATTAAGCGAGGAGATACACTTTTAAATCCTCAGCATTTAGATGAGAAACCTTTCGATGCTATTGTTTCAAACCCTCCATACTCAGTCAAGTGGGTGGGAGATGGGGACCCAACTCTCATAAATGATGACCGTTTTGCACCAGCTGGTAAACTAGCTCCTAAGTCAAAAGCTGACTTTGCTTTTATCATGCATAGTCTCAACCACTTGTCTAACAAAGGTCGAGCAGCCATTGTTTGTTTCCCAGGTATTTTCTATCGTGGTGGTGCTGAGAAGACCATTCGTCAGTATCTAGTAGATAATAACTTTGTTGAAGCAGTGATTGCTCTGCCTGATAATCTCTTCTTTGGAACCTTTATCGCTACTACGATTTTAGTTTTAGCGAAGAATAAACTAGAAAATAAAACACTTTTTATCGATGCGAGCAAGGAGTTCAAAAAAGAGACCAATAACAATGTCTTGACGGATGACAATATCGACCATATCGTTGAGTTATTCACTAATTATCAAAGTGTTGACTATAAAGCAGCTCTTGTTGATAATGAGATGATTGGCTCAGAGCAAGACTACAATCTATCTGTCTCAACCTATGTCGAACCAGAAGATACACGTGAGAAGATTGATATTGATGAGCTCAATAAAGAAATCGCTGAGACTGTTGCCAAGATTGACCACTTGCGTGCAGAGATAGATAAGATTGTAGAGGAGCTTAGCCATGGCGAATGATGTGATTCTCTATAGAACTGATGACGGGGAGTCCTCTATTGAACTCCACTTAGATAATGGAACGGTCTGGCTGACCCAACAAGAACTAGCTGAGCTTTTTTCAGACTTCCAAGCAAAACATTAGTAAACATATCAAGGCTATCTTTGAAGATGGTGAATTATCAGAAGAGGCAACTGTCAACTATAAGTTGACAGTTCAAAATGAGGGTAATAGAAGTGTTCAGCGAAATGTCGCCTACTATAATCTCGATATGATTTTGGCGATTGGTTATCGAGTTCGTTCTCCTCGTGGAATCCAGTTCAGACACTATGCTTCGACAGTCTTGAAAGAGTATCTGATCAAGGGCTTTGCTATGGATGATGAGCGTTTGAAAAAAACTTGGGTGGAGGATCTTACTTTAAAGAACTCCTGGAAAGAATCCGAGACATTCGCTCAAGTGAAAAAGTCTTTTACCGTCAGGTTTTAGATCTTTTTGCGACATCAAGTGACTACAATGCAAACTCACCAGAGGCAAAGAAATTCTTTGCGACGGTTCAAAACAAGATGCATTATGCCATTCACCACAATACTGCGAGTGAACTTATCTATAACCGTGTTGATAGCGAAAAAGGAGTTTATGGGCTTGACCACTTTTAAGGGAGACCTTCCTACTTTATCCGAAGCAAAAGTTGCCAAGAACTATCTGACAGAAAAGGAACTCCGTGGGCTTAATCAGCTTGTATCAGGATATCTAGACTTTGCTGAAAGACAGGCAGAGCGAGAAGAAGTCATGACCATGGCTGACTGGGTGGCTCACGTAGATCGTATCCTTCAGGCTACGGGGGAAGACTTGCTAGCTAACAGTGGTTCCATCTCTCGTGAACAGATGAAGCAAAAGGTAGATAAGGAATATAAGAGCTACCAAGCCAAGACCCTCAGTCAAGTTGAAAAAGATTACCTCAAGGAAATCAAAAGTATTGAAAATCTAGCCAAGGAAGGAGGTAACTGATGAACATCCTAGAAGAAATCCAGAACTGTCCCGTTGAGTGGAAAGAGTTGGGGGAAGTGTGTGAAATTGTCAGAGGGGTTAGAATAACTAAGAAAGAACTTCTAGAAGAAGGGTATCCCGTCGTTAGCGGTGGCACTAGTTTTATGGGATACACTGATGAGTATAATAGAGAAAAAAATACGATAACAATTGCTCAGTATGGAACAGCAGGGTACGTTAATTGGCAAACGGAAAAGTTTTGGGCGAATGATGTCTGTTTTTTTCAGTTTACCCAAAAGAATCTATTTTGAATAAATATTTGTATTATTTTTTTAAAAAAATAAACAAGATTATTTATACGAAATATCAAATAGAACAACAGTGCCCTATTCAATTTCAAAAGAAAAAAATTTTTAAGAATTAAAATTCCTATTCTTCCTCTAGAAATTCAAGAAAAAATCGTGCAAATACTTGACAAATTCACCGATTATGTTACAGAATTGACCTCAGAATTGACCTCAGAATTGACCTCACGTAAAAAGCAATATTCTTATTATCGAGATAAACTATTATCTTTTTGAGGATGAAGTTTATCAGGTTGAGTGGAAGAAGTTGAACGAATGTCTAAAAAAAGGAAAAAGGAACTAAAAATTACAGCTAGTCAGATGAAATTACTTCACAAAGATGGTGCGCCAATCCGTATCTTTGCAGGAGGAAAGACTTACGCTGATGTGAACTATGGAGATATTCCCGATAAAGATATTCATACTGAAGAGGCAATTGTTGTAAAATCTCGTGGAATTATTGATTTTGAATACTGCACAGAACCATTTAGTTTTAAAAATGAATTTTGGTCATACAGTTCAGACAATGAAAATATCAATTTAAGATACATTTATCATTACTTAGTTCATAATAAAGAACATTTTCAAAACATCGCTAATAATATGCAGATGCCACAAATTTCTAGTAATGATACTGAAAAATTCAAAATCCCAGTTCCATCTCTCGAGATACAATCTCGTATTGTTCAAGTTCTAGACAACTTCGATATGGTTTGTAATGACCTAAATATAGGACTGCCCAAGGAGATTGAACTACGTCAAAAACAGTATGAATATTTTAGAGAAAAACTCTTGACATTCGTCGCCGAAGGCGAGTACACTGAGAGTAGAGTAGAGGAGTGGGACAACTCTGCAATTATCAAACTTTTACAGTGGGTATTTGGTCCAATTCGAGTGAAGGTGGGACAAGTTGTCAATTTACAACGTGGGAAACGACTTGTTAGAAATCAGCTAACTACTTCAGGAAATTTTCTAGTTTATCAAAACAGTTTGACGCCTTTAGGATATTATACTGAATCAAACAGAGTGAAAAATACTAGCTTTGTAATTTGTGCAGGGGCGGCTGGTGAAATTGGATATAGCGATAGGGATTTTTGGGCAGCAGATGATGTATACACATTAGAGACATCAGATAATATTATTGATAAATTTATGTACTATGTCTTGTTAAGTAAGCAAGATAGACTCAAATCACAAGTTCGAAAGGCTAGTATTCCGAGATTATCTAAGGATGCTATTGATAAAGTAACGTTCTACTTACCATCTCTTGCTGGACAAAAAAAGAATTGTCTCCATTCTTGATAATTTCAACACTTTAACAGATTCTCTTTCTGAAGGCCTTCCAAAAGAGATAGAACTAAGACAGAAACAGTATGAATATTGGAGAAATCAATTACTCAATTTTTAATGAATAAGGAAAAAGTGAATTATGGCGGATGATAAAGTATTTAATACATTGGAAGATATTGCAGACGAACTAATCTCAAGTGATAAGAAGGTGCATTTTAATTTATGCTTTTTAATGCTACAGGGAAAACGAGGCTATCTACAATTTTAAAGGATAAATTAAATATCTCGGAAAATGATGAAGAGTCCAAAGTAAAGAAAAATACTTTATTTTAACGCTTTCACAGAAGATCTTTTTTTACTTGGGAAAATGATTTAGAAAATGATGAAGATCGTTACCTCAAATATGATAAGCGTACTTTTTTTGGTAAGTTTTTAGAAGAACAGCAACAATTTGAACAAGTTATTATCAACTTTCAAAAGTATGTCCATAACCTCATAGTTCCAAGTTTCGAGGATATTGAGAGACAGGTTAATGATAGTTCGGGATTCCCAATTTTTGATATTATTGGAGACCAGCGTGTTCCAAGATTGGTGAGTGATTTTAAGGGAATTCGCTTTACTTTAGATGGTGATACAGTCAAAATTTCTAGAGGTGAGGAGAGGATATTTGTTTGGTCTATATTCCTAACTCTTTTGGAACTCATTATTGAGGAGTTAAGCGATCCAGATATTGACTCTGATTTTCAGGACTTTAAGTATATTTATATTGACGATCCAATTTCTTCGTTAGATGATAACAATACTATTGATTCCGCTATTTTTTTAAAGGAAATTATTGCTAAATCTAAACGCACTGATTTAAAGTTTATTATTTCTTCTCACCAACCACTTTTTTTATAATGTTTTTGTACAATGAAATACGGTTTGACAGAAAAAAATACCAAATAAAAAGTCCTTTTATGTTATGAAAAAAAGAAGTTGATAAGGAGGACAAAGTCAGATATATTTTTAACTGACGTTGAGAAAGATTCTCCTTCGGATACCACCTAAAGGTGAGAGAAGTGCTACGTAAAAGCTGTAGACAGTGGACAAGTAGAAAAAAATTTCATTATGCTTTGTTTAGAAATCTGTCAGAGAAAACAGCCACATTTTTTTAGGCTATAGTAGATGGGAAGATGTTTTATTAGGATTAGAGGTGGCAGGTGAGGAGATTACCAAAAGAAAAATTTAGAACCATATGCTCAAAGGTTTGATTTATTCACTCATAATCGTCAATCGGACTTGGAGTTTAGAGAATTGCTAGAAAGAGAAAAAAATACCTTAATAGATTTATTCAATAGTTTTTGAGAAAAAAATATAAATTTAACCCAAAAAGAGGAAAATGAAAATGGTTGATTATTCAAAAAAATACATGAAGTAATTGCGGAAACAAATGAAGGGATTCTCTTGGCTGAGTATCAACCAGAGTATCGCACGGATAGAGAATATCAGTCAGAGGCTGATTTAGAAAATCAGTTGATTTCTGATTTGGTGAATCATCTCAACTATGAACGCTTAAATATTCATACACCTGAAGAGCTCTTAGCAAATGCCAAGGTGCAAATAGAAAAAAACTCAATAAGGTGACCTTTACGAATGCTGAGTGGGATCGCTTTGTAGTAGAGTATCTGGATTGTCCCAATGAAGGGTTAGTTGAAAAAAACTAGAAAAAAATCCAAGAGAATTATATCTATGATTTTTGTCTTCGATGATGGACGAATAAAAAAATATTTTTCATCCTTGATAAGAAAAAAATATTCATAACAACAGCATGCAGGTCATTAACCAAGTGACTCAAGTAGGCAGTCATACTAACCGTTATGATGTCACTATTTTAGTCAATGGTCTACCTCTAGTTCAGATTGAATTAAAGAAGCGAGGGGGAAGTCTTAAAGAAGCTTTTGAACAAATCCATAGATATAGCAAGGAGAGTTTCAATAGCGAAAAATTCTTTATACAAATACATTCAAATTTTTTTGTTATTTCAAATGGAACCTATACACGCTATTTTTGCAAATACAACAGCTCAGAATAAAAATCATTATGAATTCACCTGTGAATGGGCAGACCGTAAAAAAATAAAACCATTCACGATTTAGAAGACTTTACTGTCACTTTCTTGAGTAAGCGAGTCCTCTTGGAAGTCTTGACCAAGTATTGTGTCTTTGATGCGGATAATACCTTACTCATCATGCGCCCTTATCAGATAGCAGCAACGGAGAGTATTTTACGAAAGATTCATTCCACGAATGAAATGAAGAATTTCAGTACGATTAATGCCTGTGGTTATATCTGGCATACGACGGGTTCGGAAAAACTTTGACCAGCTTTAAGACCGCTCGTTTAGCAACAGAGTTGGACTATATTGACAAAAGTGATTTTTGTGGTTGATAGAAAAGATTTAGACTATCAAACCATGAAGGAATATCAAAAAAATTCCAACCAAATTCAGTCAACGGTAGTAACAATACAAAAGAACTCCAACGTAGTATTGAAGAAAATGATGATCGAATTGTTGTCACAACGATTCAAAAGTTAAATAAATTCATCACTGCGAATCCAAACCATGAAATCTATAGCAAAAAATGTGTTCTAATCTTTGATGAATGTCACCGTTCCCAGTTTGGAAAGGCTCAAAAACGTATTAAAAAAGCCTTTAAGCAGTATGCTTTATTTGGATTTACAGGGACCCCGATTTTTCCAGAAAATAGCTTGACGGGAGAAACAACACAAGAGGTTTTTGGAGAGCAACTTCATAACTACGTTATTACAGATGCTATTCGAGATAAAAAAGTGTTGAAGTTCAAGGTTGATTACAACTATATCAAGCCTGAAATCAATAAGTATAGAGAAGCGGAAAAGGCAGTCGGCCGAGAGCTTGATGAAAAGAAACTCAAAAAGATGGAGAAGGAACTCCTTTTGCATCCTGAACGGATTGCAACCATCACAGAGTACCTGTTGAGAGTCTATAACGACAAGACGCACCGAAATCAACACTACACTCACAAACAAAAACAACTGTCTGGATTTAATGCCATGCTGGCTGTACAAAGTATTGAAGCTGCGAAATTATACTATGAAGAACTTCAGCGACAACAAGCAGCATTACCAGAAGCTAAGCGTTTGAAGGTCGCGACTATCTTTAGCTTTGCGCCTAACGAAGAACAGTCAGCTTATGGAGAGATTCAAGATGAAGAGCTAGACCCTCAAGATACAGCCATGCCTCTTTCATCTAAAAGAGTTTCTGGCTAAGGCAATCTACGACTATAATCAAATGTTCAAGACCAACTTTTCGACTGATGGGAAAGAGTTTCAAAATTACTATCGTGACCTTTCAAAACGAGTTAAGTCCAAGGAAGTGGATTTGCTGATTGTAGTGGGAATGTTCTTGACAGGTTTTGATGCGCCGACCATGAATACTCTCTTTGTCGATAAAAACTTACGTTATCATGGTTTGATTCAGGCTTTTCTAGAACCAATCGTATTTTTTTAACAAAAGTTAAACCATTTGGGAATATCGTATGTTTCCGTGATTTAGAAAAAGCTACTCAAGAAGCTATAAAAACCTTTGGGGATACTAATAAGCTTGAAATTATCTTAGAAAAAAAAGTTTTTAGCGAATACATGGACGGTTTCGTGGATCAGGTAACGGGTATTAAGGTCAAAGGTTATACAGAAGTCTGTCAAGAAATTCTGGAAAGATTCCCTAATCCACAAGAAATTGAGACAGAACATGATAAAAAAAGAATTTGTTAAGTTATTTGGTGAGTTTCTGAAGCTTGATAACGTGCTCCGAAATTATGATGAGTTTCAGGAAATCGACAAGCCTATTTCGGAAGGTTATCTCCAAGATTTAAGAAGTTCTTACGTGGAAATTCGAGATGAATTCTTAAACCTTAAAAACTATGAAAGAACGAAAGACATAGGTGTTGACCTTTCAGATATTGAATTTGAGATTGAACTCTTAAAAACTGACGAGATTAATCTGGACTATATCCTCGCATTAATTGTCGAAAAATCGAAGAACTCTGAGTCTAAGGAAGCAATGAAAGCTGAAGTTAGCCGTGTTATTCGGTCAAGTATTGATATTCGTGCTAAGGAAGAGTTGGTGATTGGATTTATCAATGATACTGATTTAGCGAGTCTGAAAGACCATGATGAGATTATCAACGCTTTCTATGCTTATGGTAAAGAACGTAAAGCAGTCGCTATTCGTGAATTAGCAGAATCTGAAAATCTTGTTAAAGATTATCAATTATTCATTGATAGATCTATTCAACGTGGTTATGCTGAGAATAGTGGAGCTGATCTGGATTCGATTATTCCACCGACTTCTCGTAGACAAGGAGCTCGTGAACGTAAGAAACAAGAAGTTTTACATCAGATTCAAACATTAGTAGAGATTTATTCAGGAATTTAGTAAAGTGGGCGTTAGATTCATCTAAAAATCAATTCGCTTATTTTGCTTATTTTATAGAAATAACTTTGTTTCCGTATTTCCTGGGAACTAGTAGAAAGTTAGGAGAAATATGGAAAACAACAACCAACGTGCCCTTTGTCAGCAACTCTGGGCGGAAAATAAATACCTTGTTTTGAGCCATTCCAGTAATATTTACAAGGACATTCGCCAGTATCTCAACCAAGAAGTGGTGGAGCTGAGTCAAGTTCAAGAGATGATTGATCGTGCCTGCCAGATTCCAGAGCACAGGGGTCAGGTTTGCAATGCCTTCCAGCATATTTGGGGCTATTTTAAAAAGCAAGCCAGTCTTGATGAGCGCAAAGACTATATGCTCTTGCTGGATCGCTATCGCTTTGGTCAAGCTTCTAAGGAAGACTTAATTGCTAGAACTCGAGATTTGCTCGAATGTTACCCAAATGCTTATCTGCAAGATTCTACCCTACTGAAAGGAGACTCCCATGAGACTTTGGCATGAGGCTTTGATTTCACATCTTCCCCGTCCGCAGCTCTTGGGGCAACATCGAGAGTGCTGCGCCCTTCGTGGCAATGGCTGGGGCAGGAAGCATGCGACGGTTGACTATGTCTTTACCCACTCGCCCTATCGTCTCTATGCCTATCATCGCTTGATCATGGAGGAGATGGCTGCCCGTGGCTACAATGTCAGTCCAGAGTGGCTAGACAAGAACTACCGTGGCAAGACCTGCCCGCCTTATGAAGACTTAGCTGAGGAAAAGCTGAATAGTCCTATCTATAGCGAACATGACGCTACCTACTATGAGGAGTGCCTGGCTAATCTTCGTGAGAAAGGGATAGAGCTGGAATAATAGTAAGGATTTTTCTTAAATTTATAACTCTTTTCGTATTTTTCGAATAATAAAAATGAGAGAGTGGGACAGAAATCGGTAATTCGTTAGAATTCGATTTCGTCGTCCCACCTCCGCACAGTTGAGTAGGGCTGTAAAAGCTGATGAAATCAGCGTAGTAGAGTCCACTCAACCACTGCGCCTGCTCGACAACCCATAGAAAATTGAGAGGCTAGGACTTTTTGTCCCAGCCTCTTCTTTTTATAAATATTTGGATTTACTTTTAATAACTTTTTAAGTTATAATAAAATTGAAAAGAGGTTGCTTGGTGCATACGATTTACTTTTTATAAGGACAAAAATGGAAACGAGCCAGTCTTGGATTATATGAGAGAACTGGCTAGTCGTAAAAGTAAAGATAGTCGCATTAAACTGAATAAACTAAACGACTATATTGAGTTGCTTAGTCAGCATGGGACTAGAGCTGGTGAACCCTATATGAAACATTTGGAAGACGAGATATGGGAATTAAGACCTCTTAGGGATAGGATTTTATTTGTAGCTTGGCTTGATGGGAGTTTTGTTCTTTTACATCATTTTGTCAAAAAGACTCAGAAAACTCCTAGGAGAGAAATTGAAAAAGCCAAGCGTGAACTGAAGGACTTAAAAGAAAGAGGCTTAAGTGATGAAAAATAGTGCTATTGGAAGTAACTGGAAGGATGTTCGTTCAGAGCTCTTTACCAAGGAGGAAATCCTTGAAAGTGATATGCGAGTGGCTATCATGAGTGAGTTGATCGCAGCTAGACATGAGCAGGGCATCAGTCAGAAAAAACTAGAAGAGCTCAGTGGAGTGAGCCAGCCTGTTATTGCTAGGATGGAAACAGGAAAGACCAGTCCTCAGTTGGATACGGTTTTTAAAAGTTCTAGCCAGTTTAGGCAAGACACTCGCAGTTGTCCCACTTGAACAGGAAAAAAAGGTTGATAGGGATGAAATGACTTGGTTTGCTAAAATCATTTACTGGATAATTTTTACCTCCCGTCCGCACTTTCTAAGGGAAATATCAGAATTACAAAAGAAAACCAACTTATAGTCTTTTTCTAATAACAAGCCATAGGTAGCTTTCAATTCAATATTTTTTTGCGATGAATCTAGCAAGCTTGAAAAGCTGTCAATCTTTATCTATCAAAGGATTTGGAGAATCTTCTCTAAATCTTTTTGTACTTTTAAATCGTGATATAGTTTCAAACTATATCAAAGCCTAATTTTTTTACAATTATACAGACGCTTTCTTTTTCTGTTAAGATAGTTTCAACAACAATTTTTTTGGAGGACAAAACATGTCAACTACAATTATCGGTTTCCCTCGTTTGGGTGAATTCCGCGAATTAAAATTTACAACTGAAAAAAATACTTTTAGAAAAGAAATCTCAGAAGAAGAACTCTTGGCTGCGGCTAAAGAATTGCGTGCAAAACACTGGAACATCGTCAAAGAAAAAAAGGCATCACTGAAATCCCATCAAATGACTTTTCTCACTATGACAACTTCCTTGATGCTGCCTTCCTTTTCAACGTAGTTCCTGCATCAGTGCAAAACTTGGAATTGTCAGATCTTGAACGCTACTTTGCTTTGGGACGTGGTTACCAAGGAGAAAAAGGGGATGTTCGTGCTCTTCCGATGAAGAAATGGTTCAACACTAACTACCACTACATCGTTCCTAAATTTGAAAAAGACACTCAAGTAAAATTGGCTGGTCACAAGATCTTTGATGAGTTCCAAGAAGCTAAAGAATTGGGTCTTAACACTCGTCCTGTCCTTGTAGGTCCATTCACTTTCCTTCAATTGTCAGACTTTGAAGAAGGTGTGAAAGCAGAAGACTTCGTAGATAGCTTAGTAGCTGCTTACCAAGATGTTTTTGCGAAATTGGCTGAACTTGGTGCAACTCGTATCCAACTCGACGAAGCTGCTCTTGTCAAAGACTTGACAGAAGAAGAAAAAGCACTCTTCTTGAACATCTACAACAAACTCTTGGCTGACAAAAAAGGTCTTGAAGTCTTGCTTCAAACTTACTTCGGTGACGTGCGTGACGTTTACGCTGACCTTGTGAAATTGCCAGTAGATGCGATCGGTCTTGACTTCGTTGAAGGTAAGAAAACTCTTGAATTGGTTAAAGGTGGCTTCCCAGCTGACAAGACTCTCTATGCAGGTATCGTCAATGGTAAGAACATCTGGCGTAACAACTACGAAAAGAGCTTGGCTATTCTTGAGCAAATCCCAGCTGAAAACATCGTTTTGACTAGCTCATGCTCACTTCTTCATGTGCCATTTACAACAGCTAAATGAAGACTTTGAACCAGCTATCTTGAACCACTTTGCATTTGCAGTTGAAAAAAACTGGATGAAATCCGTGACTTGGATGCTATCCGCAACGGTCAAGGTGCAGAGGCTCTTGCAGCAAACAAAGAACTCTTTGCGACTGAACGTGTTGGTGAAAATGCGGAACTTCGTGCGCGTATCGCTGGATTGACTGATGCAGACTACACTCGTTTGCCAGCCTTTCGCAGAACGTGAAGCTATCCAAGAAGAAGCATTCAAACTTCCAGCTCTTCCAACAACAACCATCGGTTCATTCCCTCAAACTAAGGAAGTTCGTGCTAAACGTTTGGCCTTCCGTAAGGGTGAATTGTCACAAGAAGAATACGATGCCTTCCTTGCTGAAACCATCGACGAATGGATCAAATGGCAAGAAGAAGTTGGATTTGACGTGCTTGTTCACGGTGAATTCGAGCGTAATGACATGGTTGAGTACTTCGGTCAAAACTTGTCAGGTTACCTCTTCTCTAAAAACGGTTGGGTACAATCATACGGTATGCGTGGGGTTAAACCACCAATCATCTGGGGTGATGTGACTCGTCTCAACCCTATCACTGTGAAATGGTCTAGCTATGCACAAAGCCGTACGGACAAACCTGTTAAAGGTATGTTGACTGGACCTGTTACCATCCTTAACTGGTCATTCCCACGTGAAGACATCTCTATCAAAGGATTCTACTCTTCAAATCGCTCTTGCAATCAAGGATGAAGTTCTTGACCTTGAAGCTGCAGGCGTGAAAATCATCCAAATCGACGAGGCTGCTCTTCGTGAGAAATTGCCACTTCGTCGTAGCGACTGGTACGAAGACTACCTTGACTGGGCTATTCCAGCCTTCCGTTTGGTACACTCAACAGTAGCACCAGACACACAAATTCACACTCACATGTGTTACTCAGAATTTACAGATATCATCCCAGCTATCGACAACTTGGATGCAGACGTTATATCATTTGAAGCTAGCCGTTCAAACCTTGAAATCTTGGACGAACTCAAAGCGAAAAAAACTTCCAAACAGAAGTTGGACCTGGGGTTTACGATATCCACTCACCTCGTGTGCCTAACGAAGGGGAAATCGACCACACAATCGAAGCAATCCTTGCTAAAGTGCCAAGCAAGAAAGTATGGATCAACCCTGACTGTGGTTTGAAAACACGTGGTATTCCAGAAACGAAAGAAAGCTTGATCCGCCTTGTAGAAGCTGCTAAAGCTGCGCGTGAGAAATTGTAAGAAAAGACAGTTCTCTCTACACGGTTGATCAGTAAGAAATCAACTAGAAAAAGGTTATACATATGTCGCGTCAAACACCGTCACTCTCATTTGAAGTTTTCCCTCCCAACCCATCAGTAGGCAATGACAAAATTATTGCAGCTCTGAAAGACATGCAGGGCTTGGCACCACGCTTCATCAGTGTAACTGCCAGCAATAATAAATTTAATATCAAAGAGACGACGGTTCGTTTGGCAGACTATATCCAAAAATGACTTGGAGATTCCGACCATTGCTCACTTGCCAGCTATCTATTTAACTAAGGATAAGGTGGCTGAGACTATTGCAGATTTGGATAAGGTTGGGGTTCAGAAAATCTTGGCTTTGCGTGGTGATATCATTCCTGATGTTGAGCCTCAAAAAGATTTTCGTTATGCCACAGACTTGATTGAATTTATCAATGAACAGGCACCGCATTTTGATATCATCGGAGCTTGTTACCCAGAAGGGCACCCTGATTCGCCAAACCAAATCTCAGATATTCAAAATCTCAAGAAAAAAAGTAGATGCAGGCTGTTCAAGCCTTGTCACTCAGCTTTTCTTTGACAACGAGCGTTTCTACGATTTCCAAGATAAATGTACCTTGGCTGGGATTGATGTTCCCTATCCATGCTGGAATCATGCCAATCCTCAATCGTAACCAAGCGCTTCGTCTCTTGAAGACTTGTGAGAATATCCATCTTCCACGTAAATTTAAGGCTATCTTGGACAAGTATGAGAATGACCCTGAGTCACTCAGAGCAGCAGGACTTGCCTATGCCGTGGACCAAATCGTGGACTTGGTAACGCAAGACGTAGCAGGCGTGCATCTCTACACTATGAACAATGCAGACACTGCTCAGTACATTCACCAAGCAACCCATGCCTTGTTCAATCACCAACCTTAAAAATAATCAAAAAGCAAACCATTCTTCTTTTCATAGCAGAATGGTTCCTTTTTATAGAAAAGACCGTACTTTTTTTAAGAAAAAAATATGATAAAATAGACTCTGTACGTACTTGATACAAAGATGAGGGTATTTAGGTTGTAAAGGTTGCGAAAACGAAACTCTAAATGTCCAAAATATCTTGTGTAATTGAACCCGCCTACAACTCTGTGGAAAAAGATAAATCCTCCTAGGAGCGGTCGCTCCGTCGTTGGATTTCCTATTTTCCTTTGAGTTGCTTAACGGCTTAGTATCTTGAGTAATTGAATTTTGGCCTCATTTCTTAGGAAAAAAGATAAGCTTCCTAGCACTCATCGAGTGCGACGTCACCTTCCTATTTTTCTACAGAAATGTTCGGCAAGCCGAACCGTCCAAAATATCTTGATCTTTGTAGGCAAGGCGTATAATTTTATCAATCCAAAGGGGATTAAAATGACAAAACAAGTGTTTCAAACGACTTTTGCGGGTCGTGAGTTGATCGTAGAGACTGGTCAGGTTGCTAAGCAAGCAAATGGCTCTGTTGTGGTGCGTTACGGTGAGTCAACTGTCTTGACTGCTGCCGTTATGTCTAAGAAGATGGCAACTGGAGATTTCTTCCCACTTCAAGTCAACTACGAAGAAAAAATGTATGCGGCTGGGAAGTTTCCTGGTGGCTTTATGAAACGTGAAGGACGTCCTTCAACAGATGCGACTTTGACAGCGCGTTTGATTGACCGTCCAATCCGTCCAATGTTTGCGGAAGGTTTCCGTAATGAAGTGCAAGTCATCAACACTGTACTTTCTTACGATGAAAATGCATCTGCACCAATGGCAGCTATGTTTGGTTCATCATTGGCACTGTCTATCTCAGATATTCCATTTGATGGCCCAATCGCTGGAGTACAAGTAGGTTATGTGGATGGCCAAATCGTCATCAACCCTACTCAAGAACAAGCAGAGCAATCGCTTCTTGAATTGACAGTAGCTGGTACTAAGCACGCTATCAACATGGTAGAGTCTGGTGCCAAAGAATTGTCAGAAGAAATCATGTTGGAAGCTCTTCTCAAAGGACACGAAGCTGTTAAAGAATTGATTGCCTTCCAAGAAGAAATCGTTGCGGCAGTTGGTAAAGAAAAAGCAGAAGTAGAATTGCTTCATGTAGATGCTGAATTGCAAGCTGAAATCATCGCAGCCTACAACAGCGACCTTCAAAAAGCGGTCCAAGTAGAAGAAAAATTGGCTCGTGAAGCTGCAACTCAAGCAGTGAAAGACCAAGTCACAGCAGTTTACGAAGAAAAATATGCAGACCACGAAGAATTTGACCGTATCATGCGTGATGTGGCTGAAATCTTGGAACAAATGGAACATGCAGAAGTGCGCCGTTTGATCACAGAAGACAAGGTTCGTCCTGATGGTCGTAAGGTCGATGAAATCCGTCCTTTGGATGCGGTTGTTGACTTCCTTCCTCGTGTGCACGGTTCAGGTCTCTTTACTCGTGGACAAACTCAGGCTCTTTCTATCTTGACTTTGGCGCCAATGGGTGAAACGCAAATCATCGATGGTTTGGATCCAGAGTACAAGAAACGCTTTATGCACCACTATAACTTCCCACAATACTCTGTTGGTGAAACTGGTCGTTACGGTGCACCTGGTCGTCGTGAAATTGGTCACGGTGCTCTTGGGGAACGTGCTCTTGCTCAAGTATTGCCAAGCTTGGAAGAATTCCCATACGCGATTCGTCTGGTAGCAGAAGTCTTGGAATCAAACGGTTCTTCATCTCAAGCCTCTATCTGTGCAGGAACTCTTGCCCTTATGGCTGGTGGTGTGCCAATCAAGGCACCAGTAGCAGGGATTGCTATGGGTCTCATCTCAGATGGTAACAACTATACAGTATTGACAGATATCCAAGGTTTGGAAGACCACTTTGGAGATATGGACTTTAAGGTTGCAGGTACTCGCGATGGGATTACAGCCCTTCAAATGGATATCAAGATTCAAGGGATTACTGCAGAAATCTTGACAGAAGCTCTTGCTCAAGCCAAGAAAGCTCGTTTTGAAATCCTTGATGTGATTGAAGCGACTATTCCAGAAGTTCGTCCAGAATTGGCTCCAACAGCTCCGAAAATTGATACCATCAAGATTGATGTTGATAAGATCAAGATTGTCATCGGTAAGGGTGGAGAAACCATCGATAAGATCATCGCTGAAACAGGCGTTAAGATTGACATCGACGAAGAAGGAAACGTATCTATCTACTCTAGCGACCAAGATGCCATCAACCGTGCTAAAGAAATCATTGCTGGTTTGGTTCGTGAAGCTAAAGTGGACGAAGTCTACCATGCCAAAGTTGTTCGTATCGAGAAATTCGGTGCCTTTGTCAACCTCTTTGATAAGACAGATGCCCTTGTACACATCTCTGAAATGGCTTGGACTCGTACTAACAATGTAGAAGATTTAGTTCAAATTGGTGATTTTGTAGATGTGAAGGTTATTAAGATCGATGAAAAAGGTCGTGTAGATGCTTCTATGAAGGCACTCTTGCCACGTCCGCCAAAACCTGAACGTTCAGAAGAAAAAGGGGATAAAGGTCATCGTCATGGCGATCGTCCTCGTCACCACCACAAGGACCACAAACCCTAAGAAAGAAACTACAGAAACACCAAAAGACTCAGAATAAGAAAGGAGAAATGTATGGGATGGTGGCGTGAAACCATTGATATCGTAAAAGAAAATGATCCAGCGGCTCGTACTACCTTGGAAGTCTTGCTGACCTATCCGGGTGTCAAAGCCTTGGCTGCTCACCGTCTCTCTCATTTTCTCTGGAAACATGGCTTTAAGCTTTTAGCTCGTATGCACAGCCAGTTTTGGCGTTTTTGGACACAGATAGAGATTCACCCTAGGCGCTCAGATCGAATCAGGTGTCTTTATTGACCATGGGGCAGGACTTGTGATTGGGGAGACAGCTATCGTTGAAAAAGGTGTTCTTCTCTACCATGGGGTTACTCTTGGTGGGACAGGTAAGGATAGTGGCAAACGCCATCCGACTGTTCGTAAAGGAGCGCTCATCTCTGCTCATGCCCAAGTCATCGGACCTGTAGAAATCGGTGAAAATGCCAAAGTCGGTGCTGCTGCGGTCGTTGTGGCAGATGTTCCTAGTGATGTGACGGTTGTCGGCATTCCTGCTAAGATTGTTCGAGTTCATGGGCAAAAGGATGAACCAACCATTCACGAAGTCGAAGAAAAACGTGAATACTACGTCAATAAACTTGAGCATGCTAGAGAAGCCAGTCACAGGTCGTCTGGTTTGTAATGAGAAGTGACTCTTTAATTAGGAGGTTAGGCCGATGCTATTAGAAGAATTTGAAAATGTACCTGCTGTTATCGAGCCAACTGATCGAAGCCTCCTTAGTGGTGGAGAAATCTGTGATACGATTATTTTATCTTTTAATGGAGAAATCGTTGAACGAGTAAAGCAGTTTGAAGATGTTTACGAAGGTGGCTATCTAACCAATCTAAATGGTAGATTTCCATGGTATATCTATGAAAAAGATGGGAGTAAGGTAGCAGTTGCTATTGCTACGATTGGAGCCCCGATGGTTGTTGGACTCTTAGAAGAACTCAAAGCAAGAGGATTTAAGAACTTTATTGTTTTGGGTTCTTGCGGAGTTCTAGATCAGTCTATTCAGGCAGATAAGATTATCCTACCAAGTTCAGCTCTACGTGATGAAGGTACAAGTTACCATTATGCTCCTGCAAGTGATGAAATAGCTTATGATGAAACTCTACTCCTAACCATAGAAGAAGCTTTAAACAAATCTGATATTGAGCACATTCGAACAAAGGCTTGGACCACAGATGCTTTCTATCGTGAAACAGCTGATAAGGTCAAACGTAGACTAGCAGCAGGTGCGACTGTTGTAGATATGGAAGCCTCAGCAATCATGGCTTGGGCACAATTTCGACAAGCAAAAGTTTATCAATTTTTTTATACAGCTGATTATGTTGACCATCATAATCATGAGTGGGATGCAAGATACGAAGAAAGAAAAGCAGATGCTATGACTTTCTTTGAGATAGCATTAGTAATTGCTAGAGAGTTGGATTGAAACAACTCTTTACGATAAACAAGATACAGAAAGGAGTCAGTGAGTGATTAAAATCTATGACACCATGTCTCGTGATTTGCGAGATTTTGTCCCAATCGAGGACGGCAAGGTCAAGATGTATGTCTGTGGGCCAACTGTATACAACTACATTCACGTAGGGAATGCCCGTTCGACAGTAGCCTTCGATACCATTCGTCGCTATTTTGAGTATCGTGGCTATGAGGTTGCCTATATTTCTAACTTTACGGATGTGGATGATAAGATTATCAACCGTGCTAAGGAAGAAGGCATCACACCTCAAGAAGTAGCGGATAAGTACATCGCTGCCTTCCGTGAAGACGTGACTGCTCTTGGTGTTAAGCCTGCGACTCGTCATCCTCGTGTAGTCGAGTTTATGGCTGATATCATCCGCTTTGTCTCTGACTTGATTGAAAAAGGCTATGCCTATGAGAGTCAAGGGGATGTCTACTTCCGTGTGGAAAAATCCCATAACTATGCTAAGTTAGCCAATAAAACCCTAGAAGACTTGGAGTTAGGTGCTTCAGGTCGGACAGACGAAGAAACAGCTCGCAAGGAAAACCCTGTGGACTTTGCTCTTTGGAAAGCTGCCAAACCAGGTGAGATTTCTTGGGAAAGCCCTTGGGGACCTGGTCGTCCAGGATGGCATATCGAATGTTCGGTCATGTCAACGGAGATTTTGGGTGATACCATTGATATTCACGGCGGTGGAGCTGACCTTGAGTTTCCACACCACACCAACGAAATTGCCCAATCAGAAGCTAAGACAGGTAAGACCTTTGCTAATTATTGGATGCACAATGGTTTTGTCAATATCGATAATGTCAAGATGTCTAAGTCTTTGGGGAATTTCATTACAGTACACGATGCCCTCAAAACTATCGATGGTCAAGTATTGCGTTTCTTCTTTGCGACTCAGCATTACCGCAAACCAATCAACTTTACGGAAAAGGCTGTGCGTGATGCCGAGACCAATCTCAAGTATCTCAAGAACACTTATGAGCAACCATTTACTGGAACTGTAGATGCGGAGGAGTTGCAAGCTTTTAAAGATAAGTTTGTAGCTGCTATGGATGAGGATTTCAATACAGCAAATGGTATCACAGTAGTCTTTGAAATGGCCAAGTGGATCAACTCAGGCAACTATGATGCAGCGGTTAAGGAAGCTCTTACGGCTATGTTAGAAGTCTTTGGTATTGTTTTTGTTGAGGAAGTTTTGGATGAAGAAATCGAAGCCTTGATTCAAAAACGCCAAGAAGCGCGTGCCAATCGAGATTTTGCGACAGCTGACCAAATCCGTGACCAACTGGCTGCTCAAGGGATTAAGCTACTGGATACCAAGGATGGAGTGAGGTGGACACGTGATTGATGTCAATCTCATTAACGGGATTGCGCTAGCCTTTGAAGGAGATGCGGTGTACTCTATGTATATTCGCCGTCACCTCATCCTAAAAGGTATGACCAAGCCCAATAAACTCCACCAAGAGGCAACCAAGTATGTGTCAGCCAAGGCTCAGGCACGCTTGATTTCCCTCATGCTGGAAGAAGAAGTCCTAACGGAAAAAGGAAGAAGAAATCTATAAACGGGGTCGCAATACCAATAGTCATACCAAGGCAAAGAACGCAGATGTAGTGACCTACCGTATGTCTACAGGTTTTGAAGCGGTCATGGGTTATCTTCATATGACTGAAAATGTGGAGCGCCTAGAAACCTTGATTTCTTGGTGTATCCAAAAAGTGGAGGGCTAGGAAATGATTGCAAAAGAATTACTAGATTGGTTTCCACAAGCTCAAATCGTAGACCAGCCAATTGATAAGGAAGGTTTTCTTACGCTGCCAGTTTCCTCGCAACAGTGGATTTTACTGGAGGAAGTTGGACTAAGTGAACGTGAGAAACAGTTGGTAGCTCTCTTAACCCAGCAGGAGCAAACGATCTCGCTCAATCCTTGGTATAGTTATTTGATTGAGGGCAAGGGACAAGCACCGCAAAGTTTTAAAAAGCTACAAGTTGTCTATTGTCACCTTTCCTATTACCAACAGGAAAACTTGACTTCTTGGTTAGATATGATGAGAACCCTCTTTCCTAATTGCGAGACAGTGCTTCAGGTGGGAGCTCAGGATTACCTTTTTGTTCTCCAACAGGACAAATACACTTCTGTTCGGTCTATCTTGATGGATACCTTGGAAGCCGTAGAGTATGACTTTGGGGTTCGCTTATCCATCATGCTGGGGCAGGTTTGGTCGCAAACAGGAAATCAGAGTTTGATAGATATCATCAAGGCAGAACGTGACTTGTTCAAAAACTGGTGGCGTCAAGGTCATCAAGGATTCCATACATTTTCTCAGCTCTACCTTTGGGGTATGGGTGAAAAAATGGTGGATCTTGGTTTGATAAAAGATTATCTCCACCAGATGATTTTGGATCAGGATCAAATTCAGGAAATCATTCTCTCCTTATGGGAAAATAGTGCAGTCCTAACTAAAACAGCACAGCAGCTCTATCTACACCGCAATTCTCTCCAATACAAGATTGATAAATGGGAAGAATTGACAGGGACTTCAGTTGAAAGAATTGACAGATTTGACCTTGTGTTATCAATTGATTTTTACCAGATATTATTTAAAGTTTTTGTGCAAGTTGCACAGAACTTTTTTTATTTTTGGTCACCTTGCCATAGAAATGTAAAAGCGTTTTCATTTATAATAAAACTATCAAAAATTAAAGGAGTTCACCGAAATGGTAGAATTAAATCTTAAAAAAACATTTACAAAAAAAATATCCAAACAGCGAACACTACTCAGTTGAAGACTTCAACTTGGACATCAAAGACAAAAGAATTTATCGTTTTCGTAGGACCTTCAGGATGTGGTAAATCAACTACTCTCCGTATGATTGCAGGTCTTGAAGACATCACAGAAGGTACTGCATCTATCGATGGCGTGGTTGTCAACGACGTAGCTCCAAAAAGACCGTGACATCGCCATGGTATTCCAAAACTACGCTCTTTACCCACACATGACTGTATACGATAACATGGCTTTTGGTTTGAAATTGCGTAAATACAGCAAAGAAGACATCGACAAACGTGTACAAGAAGCAGCAGAAATTCTTGGTTTGAAAGAATTCTTGGATCGTAAACCAGCTGACCTTTCAGGTGGTCAACGTCAACGTGTTGCCATGGGTCGTGCGATCGTCCGTGATGCAAAAAGTATTCTTGATGGACGAACCTTTGTCAAACTTGGATGCGAAAACTTCGTGTATCCATGCGTGCTGAAATCGCTAAAATCCACCGTCGTATCGGAGCTACAACTATCTACGTAACTCACGACCAAACAGAAGCGATGACACTTGCAGACCGTATCGTTATCATGTCAGCAACTAAAAACCCTGCTGGTACTGGTACTATCGGACGTGTTGAACAAATCGGTACTCCTCAAGAAGTTTACAAAAACCCAGTTAACAAATTCGTAGCAGGATTCATCGGAAGCCCAGCTATGAACTTCATCAACGTAAAATTGATCGGTGACCACATCGTTGGTGATGCCTTTAACTTGAAAGTTCCAGAAGGTGCTTTGAAAGTTCTTCGCGATAAAAGGTTACGAAGGTAAAGAATTGATCTTCGGTATCCGTCCAGAAGACGTGAACGCAGAACCTGCTTTCCTTGAAACATTCCCAGAATCAGTTGTGAAAGCAACTATCTCTGTATCAGAATTGCTTGGTTCAGAATCTCACCTATACTGCCAAGTTGGTAAAGATGAATTCGTTGCTAAGGTTGACGCACGTGACTACTTGCAAGCTGGTGCAACTGTGGAACTTGGATTTGACTTGAACAAAGCTCACTTCTTTGACGTAGAAACTGAAAAGACAGTTTACTAATACCTACTGACACTGTAGAGACTGATACGATATGTCTCAGTCTCTTTCATTTTAAGGAGACAAAACATGGAAAAAGACTGGTGGAAGGGGAAGGTCGCTTATCAGATCTACCCAAAAAGCTTTAAAGATAGCAATGGTGATGGCGTTGGGGATTTGAAAGGAATCACGAAGAAACTCGATTACCTTCAAAACTTAGGAATTGACATTCTCTGGTTATCGCCTATTTACAAGAGTCCGTTTATTGACCAGGGCTATGATATTTCAGACTACTATGCCATTGATCCTATTTTTGGAACTATGGAAGATATGGAGGAGCTAATTGCTGAAGGTAAGAAGCGGGGCATTTCTATCATTATGGACTTGGTGGTTAACCACTGCTCCAGTCATCACGAGTGGTTCCAAAAAGCTCTAGCGGATCCAGATGGCCCTTATGCGGACTACTTTTACTTCATCGAAAGTGACAAGGAACCCAACAACTGGGAAAGTTACTTTGGAGGCAGTGTCTGGGAACCAGTTCCTGGCACCAACAAATACTATCTCCATTCTTATCACAAGGATCAGCCAGACCTTAATTGGCAAAATCCTGTCTTGCGCGAAGAAATTTACAAGATGATCAACTGGTGGTTGGACAAGGGAATTGCGGGCTTTAGGATCGATGCTATTATCAATATCAAAAAAGATCTAGAATGGCGTTCGCTTCCGTCTGATCGCGAAAATGGCTTGGTCCCAGTACTGGAGTCTCTAGTGAATGCCCAATCGATTGAACCTTTCTTGCATGAGTTAAATGAGCGAACCTTCGCCAAGTACAATGCCTTCACAGTAGGGGAAGTGTTCAATGAAACCGACGAAGAGTTGCATTTCTTCATTGGAAAAGATGGCGTCTTCTCTTCCATCTTTGACTTCAAGCAAACCTGCTTGGGGCAGGAAGGAAAAGGCTGGTTTGACCATAGTCTTCCAACAGCAGATGAACTCAAGGAAAGTATTTTTCAAGCGCATGAGCGCGCGGATAGCATTGGGGTGCTCTCGACCATTATCGAGAATCACGACGAGCCTCGTGGGGTGTCCCACTATATTGCAGAAGGTCCAGTAAACGATACCAGTAAAAAAGCCCTGGGAACCATTCAGGTTTTGCGTAAGGGAATTCCTTTTATCTACCAAGGCCAAGAAATTGGGATGGAAAACCAAGTCTTTGAATCGGTGGAGGACTTTGATGATATCGCAACCATCAATGGCTACCACGTCGCGAAAGAAGCTGGTTTAAGCGAGGAAGAAGCCTTGGCCGCGATTGCCAACTACAGCCGGGACAATGCGCGGACACCCATGCAGTGGTCAGCGGAGCCAGGATTGGGCTTTAGCGATGGAACAGCCTGGTTGATCAGTCCCAAACCAAATGTTGCCATCAATGTGAAAGATCAAGAAAAGGATCCAAATTCCATCTTGAATTACTATCGCCAGTTGACGGCCTTGTATCGCCATCCCCTTTATGGAAATACCATCCGATTCGGAGATATGATCCCAGCGTATCGGGACCGTGAAAACATCATCGCCTTTGAACGCCGTGGGGACAAGCGTCTCTTGGTTGTCAGCAATTTCCAAAATCGCCAGGCCACCTTGGAGTTGCCAGCTCCGATTAAAACAGTCGTTTTAAATAATACAGCAGGATTATTCCAAGAAGGAGACCAAGTGCTAGAATTAGCTCCTTACCAAACGGTTGTGTTGGAATTGGTGGAATAGGAGAACCTTCGCGTCTGCGAAGGTTCTTTTCGTGTCATCCAAGTCTAAACCTGGAACTTACTCAACTTCTTTCTTTTTCAAGAGGAGGAAGCCTCCGCTAACGGCTAACAAGAAGCCTGAAAGAATGAAGTGTGCGGTTGTGTCTTCTCCAGTTTGTGGCAATTGTGCCTTAGCTGGACTTTCTTGGAAGCTTTGTCCTACTTGGTAAGTCAAAGCTTGCACGCTTTCTCCATTTTCCACAGTTGTTTCTTTTTGTGGAAGGAGCACTTTAGGAGTGTCCTTCTTGGCCAAGATTGGCTGTGGATTGCTTGTTTGGTTATGAATTGGAACTACCACTTGATCTGGTTCTTTAGCTGGAACGTAATCCATCAAGCTTGCCAACTTGCTGCCAAAGATCGCATTGGTTACCCAGCGGAAGAAGTGGACAGGGTGTTGACGGTTGGTTGGATTTCCTGCATAGACAAAGAGTGGTTGTCCCATCAGTTCTCCAGAGATGGCCATGACTTTGTTAGCCAGAACATCGTTATGTGGCCACCAACCTGCAATATAATAATCGCTTGGAGCGATGCTCATCAAGGTCTTGAAATGCTCTGGAACCTTTTCAATCCAGTTTCCTGAGTTGGAGTAGAAGAGGGTATTCTTCTTGTATCCGCTGGTCAATGGATCCTGATCATCAATGATCGCTTTCATCAAGCCTTCGTAGTCACTACCGCCTTTTAGTTTTTCAGCGTCAAATCCTGTAAGAACTCCCAATTTTTCCAATTTTTGCATGGCTTCCCCGCCAATGACAAGGGTTGGTTTCTTGCCAAAAATGGAAGCGTCAAAGCGATTGCTTTCCAAAATAACAACATCCGCTTCTTCTGGCGTATTGACGATTTGGAAGCCTAATTTTTTTCAAGGACCAAACTAGTATGAGCAGGCGCATCTACTCCAGCCCAATTATAGTGGTAGTTTGGAGAGTAGACCTTCATCGGTTTCAAGGTTGGGCCACTAGGCACCTTGTAGAGGGCATCACCATAAATGGCATAGTTTGGTAGGAGCGAAGCAAAGGTATCGCGGTCAACGATGTAGCCATCATCTGTTAGGTAGACAGATTTTCCTTGTGCAATAGCCTGGTTGACAGCTTTAACGGCACTGGCTGAGGTATTTGCGATCACATAGTAAGGAGCTTTTGGATCGATCTCAGAGGTACGAGTGGCGCGGGTGGTGGTGACTTCTCCTAATTTTCCGTTGAAAAGACCATCCGCAAAGACAGGTTCGGACTTGAACCCTCTCATATCTGGGAAGTTTACCAGCAACTCTGCGTACATAGCAGCCCAGGCAGATTCGTTGGAACCCTTGTAGAGAATGTGGTTAGCATAGCCACGTTTGGCTTGGGCCATGTCAATGACTAAGTCCCCTTTTTTATAGTTGCCAATATCTTCTTTGAGTTCCTTGACGAGGACACCATTGCGTTTGAAGTAGTCGATCATATTGAAGGCTTCTTGGGCATCGTTGTCTTTGTCGAGGCTCATTGGGATGACGTAGTAGTCTGGGAAGAATTTCGGACGACCATTTTTCACACGTCCAACGATTTCTCCATTTGGGCCGACCAGTTCATTTTCGGCTTTTGGATCTTCGGTATCCGTCCAGAAGACGTGAACGCAGAACCTGCTTTCCTTGAAACATTCCCAGAATCAGTTGTGAAAGCAACTATCTCTGTATCAGAATTGCTTGGTTCAGAATCTCACCTATACTGCCAAGTTGGTAAAGATGAATTCGTTGCTAAGGTTGACGCACGTGACTACTTGCAAGCTGGTGCAACTGTGGAACTTGGATTTGACTTGAACAAAGCTCACTTCTTTTGACGTAGAAACTGAAAAGACAGTTTACTAAGATAGATTTGAATAAAACAACACTACTAGAGTTTTTTTCTAGTAGTGTTTTTTTATAAAGTTCAGAAACTCGGATAGAAGGAGACTTTACTAGTTTTTCTTATTGACTAAAAAAAGTGTTAAAAATGGTAGGAAGAACTGGAGAGTATGCATGCCAAAAAGAAGTAATTTATTCTGGCGATGAAGTCGTCGCTTTAACGCAAACAAATATTTATCGAAAGAAGATGTGGCTTTTTGTACACAAGGCCTTGGTTTACGCTGTAGAATGTCATAGTGGGCAGTATCGTAAATCAGGTGAGCCTTACATCATCCACCCTATTCAGGTAGCAGGTATTTTAGCCAAGCTCAAGCTAGACGCTGTCACTGTTGCTTGTGGTTTTTTGCATGACGTGGTAGAGGACACAGATGCTACTTTGGATGACTTAGAGCGCGAGTTTGGCCATGATGTTCGAGTGATTGTAGACGGTGTTACCAAGCTTGGTAAGGTCGAATACAAGTCTATAGAAGAGCAGTTGGCTGAGAATCACCGCAAGATGCTTATGGCCATGTCAGAGGATATTCGCGTTATCTTGGTAAAACTCTCTGACCGCCTGCACAATATGCGTACCCTCACGCATCTTCGTAAGGACAAGCAAGAACGTATTTCCCGAGAAACCATGGAAATCTACGCACCACTTGCTCACCGTCTGGGGATTTCAAGTGTTAAGTGGGAACTAGAGGATCTTTCCTTCCGTTACCTCAATCCGACAGAGTTTTACAAGATAACTCACATGATGAAGGAGAAACGTCAAGAACGTGAAGCCTTGGTCGATGAAGTTGTGACAAAACTTGAGGAGTATTCATCTGAGCGCAATCTTACAGGAAAAAAATCTATGGTCGTCCTAAAGCATATCTACTCTATTTACCGTAAAGATGCAGGACAAGAAAAAAACGATTTGAGGAAATCTATGACCTGATTGCCATTCGCTGTATTTCTAGACACTCAGAGTGATGTCTATGCCATGTTGGGTTACGTTCATGAGCTATGGAAACCAATGCCAGGCCGTTTCAAGGATTATATTGCCAATCGTAAGGCCAATGGTTACCAGTCTATCCATACGACTGTTTATGGACCAAAAAGGACCGATCGAGTTCCAGATTCGTACCAAGGAAATGCACGAGGTTGCTGAGTACGGGGTTGCGGCTCACTGGGCCTACAAAAAAAGGAATGAAAGGCCAAGTTAATAGTAAAGAATCTGCGATTGGGATGAACTGGATCAAGGAGATGATGGAGCTCCAAGACCAGGCGGATGATGCCAAAGGAATTTGTAGATACTGTCAAAGAAAACTATCTGGCAGAAGAGATTTATGTCTTTACTCCAGATGGGGCGGTTCGTTCTCTTCCAAAGGATTCGGGACCGATTGACTTTGCCTATGAGATTCATACCAAGATCGGGGAAAAAAAGCAACTGGTGCCAAGGTCAATGGCCGTATGGTACCCTTGACTACCAAGCTGAAAAACAGGGTGACCAGGTTGAAATCATCACCAATCCAAATTCATTTGGACCAAGCCGTGACTGGCTCAATATGGTTAAGACCAGTAAGGCTCGCAACAAAATTCGTCAATTCTTTAAAAACCAAGATAAAGAATTGTCCATCAATAAAGGCCGTGAAATGCTGATTAGTCAGCTCCAAGAAAACGGCTATGTGGCCAATAAATTTATGGACAAGCGCCACATGGATGAAGTCCTTCAAAAAACCAGCTACAAGACAGAAGAAGCCCTTTTTGCAGCCATTGGTTTTGGAGAAATCGGAGCCATTACCGTCTTCAACCGTTTGACGGAAAAAAAGAACGTCGTGAAGAAGAACGTGCCAAGGCTAAGGCAGAAGCAGAAGAACTGGTCAAGGGTGGCGAAGTCAAAGGTAGAGAACAAGGACACGCTTAAGGTGAAGCATGAGGGTGGAGTTGTCATCCAAGGTGCTTCTGGGCTCTTGGTCCGGATTGCCAAATGTTGTAACCCTGTTCCAGGAGATGATATCGTTGGTTATATTACCAAAGGGTCGCGGAGTTGCCATCCACCGTGTGGACTGTATGAACCTTCGTTCACAGGAAAACTATGAGCAACGTCTGCTAGATGTTGAATGGGAAGACCAATTTCTCAACCAAGGAATATATGGCTCATATCGATATCTATGGACTCAACCGTTCTGGTCTTTTTGAATGATATCTTGCAAGTCCTATCAAACACAACTAAGAATATCTCTTCGGTTAATGCTCAACCGACCAAGGACATGAAATTTGCCAATATCCATGTATCCTTTGGAATTTCTAACCTTTCAATGTTGACAACGGTAGTTGATAAGATTAAGAGTGTACCAGAAGTCTACTCAGTCAAACGGACCAATGGTTAAGTATAGCTCGATACAGTCAGAAAGGATTTCTATGAAAATCATCGTTCAGCGAGTCAAGCAAGCTCAGGTTTCTATTGAGGGGCAGATTCATGGTCAAATCAAACAAGGACTCTTTGCTCTTAGTGGGTGTTGGACCTGAGGATCAGCAAGAGGATTTGGAGTATGCAGTCAGAAAAACTGGTCAATATGCGGATCTTTTTCAGATGACGAAGGCAAGATGAACCTATCTGTCAAGGATATCCAAGGAGAAATCCTCTCCATCTCTCAATTCACTCTGTTTGCTGATACCAAAAAAGGCAATCGTCCAGCATTTACAGGCGCCGCTAAAGCAGATATGGCTGAGGCCTTCTATCAAGATTTTAACCAGGAACTAGCCAAAGAGGTTCCTGTTGAAACAGGTGTCTTCGGAGCAGATATGCAGGTAGGGACTGGTCAATGATGGGCCGGTAACTATCATCCTTGATACAAAAAAATAGATAAGAAAAAAACCAAGCTTGTTAGCTTGGTTTTTGTTTATCTAAAAATCTAAAAGACAAAGCTTATAGGGATAGGGGGTCAGTTCATCTTTTCAACATAGAGCTGTTTGGCGATTTCTAGACTTACCAAGAGTTCTTCATTGTTGTGAATTAAAGTAAAGGTATTAGAGAAATCATCAAACTGTTGAACTTGGAGTTTGTCTCCGATATTGATGGCATGTTTTTCCAGATATTTTAGGAGATCAAAACTATCGTGAACCCGAGTCAGGAGATAGGTTCCAGCTTCTTTGGTTTCTGATAGTGGTAGGTTGTTGATTTCAACCAAAAGCTCTCCTTTAGCAGGAATGGTACCACCGTGAGGGCAAGTTTTTGGGAAACCTAGCATACTTTCTAATCTCTCTACAAAAAAGTCTGAAACGGTATGTTCTAATACTTCAGCTTCCTCATGAATTTGGTCACTAGTATAGTCTAGATGGTGGACCAGAAAAACCTCAATCAGACGATGTTTACGATAAAGTTCTGATACAAGTGTTAGCCCAATATCGGTTAGCAAGTATCCTTTCTTCTTATCTTTTAAGATGAGATTTTCAGACTGCATGCGTTTAATCATTTCAGTTACAGCTGGAGGAGATACCTGCATTCGAGCAGCAATTTCCTTATTTGGTAATCTTAGGAACATCCATGCCAATCTCATAAATACATTTTAAGTAGTCTTCTTTATTTGGTGTCATTCGCATTTCCTTGTTTATTATCTCCATCTAGTATACCAAAAAAGAGGCTGGGACAAAAGTCCTAGCCTCTCAATTGTCTTTGGATTGTCGAGCAAGACGCAGTGGTTGAGTGGACTCTACTACGCTGATTTCATCAGCTTTTACAGCCCCTACTCAACTGTGCGGAGGTGGGACGACGAAATCGAATTTCTAACGAATTACCGATTTCTGTCCCTCTCTATTGCTACAAGAGATTGACTTAGTTGAGTTCTTTTGCAGCTGCAATAGCGGCTTCAAAGTCTGGCTCGCTGTTGATATTATCCACGTATTCGACGTAGCGGATGGTATTATCAGCATCGAGAACAAAAACTGCGCGTGCAAGCAGATGCCATTCATTGATTAAGAGGGCATAATCGCGTCCAAAAGGAGTGGTCGAAGTAGTCTGAAAGCATGATGGCATTTCTCAATTCCCTCAGCACCACACCAGCGTTTTTTTGAGCGAAATGGAAGGTCCATAGATACTGTTAGGGACAACAGTGTTGTCTAAGCTAGCCAATTCTTGGTTAAAGCGACGAGTCTGTAGCGAGCAGATACCTGTATCGATAGAAGGGATGACACTCAAGATTTTTTCTTGCCTTCAAAAGTCAGCCAGTGTTTTTTTAGAGAGGTCAGTCGTTGTGAGAGAAAGTCAAGTGCTTTGTCTCCTACTTGTAGTTGTTTTTCCTGTAAAACGTAACAGGGTTTTCCAAGGAATGTAGTCATAAGCTACTCCAATCTTTTTTTCTTTCATTTTACATTAAACGTTCAGACTTTTCCAATAATTTGACCGAAATTTGAAATAGACAAAAAAACGCCAATTCATGGAGACTGACGTTTTTTTAAATGATTTATTTTGCCAAACCTTCAGCAATCTTTGTCAAGGTTGTATTTCATCATGTTGTAGTAGCTGTCGCCTTCTTTACCTTCTTCAGCGATTGAGTCCGTAAAGATTTGAGCATAGATTGGGATGTTTGTGTCTTGTGAAACAGTCTTCATTGGACGATCATCGACACTGGATTCAACAAATAGTGATGGAACTTTCATTTGGCGAAGTTTTTTTCAACCAAAGTCTTGATTTGGTCAGGTGTTCCTTCTTCTTCAGTATTGATTTCCCAGATGTAGGCACTTGGGACACCGTAAGCTTTAGAGAAGTATTTGAAGCATCCTTCGCTGGTTACGATGAGTTTCTTGTCCGCATCAATAGCGTTAAATTTCTCTTTGGCTTCCTTGTCAAGCTTGTCTAGTTTTTCAGTGTATTCTTTGAGATTCTTTTCGTAGAATTCCTTGTTGCTAGGGTCTTTGGCGATGAGTTGCTTAGCAATATTTTGAGCATAGATGATCCCATTTTCAAGATTGAGCCAAGCGTGTGGGTCTTCTTTCCCTTTTTCATTTTCCCCTTCTAGGTAGATGACATCAACGCCTTCACTAACTGCAAAGTAGTCTTTGTTTTCAGTTTTCTTAGCATTCTCAACTAATTTTGTAAACCAGGCATTTCCACCTGTTTCAAGGTTGATACCATTGTAGAAAATTAAGTCGGCTTGCGAAGTTTTCTTGACGTCTTCTGGTAGTGGCTCGTACTCGTGTGGATCTTGTCCTACAGGCACGATACTATGAAGATCAATCTTGTCTCCTGCGATATTTTTAGTAATATCAGCGATGATAGAGTTAGTTGCTACAACCTTTAGTTTTTGGTTTGTAGATGCTGTGTCTTTTTTTCCGCTAGCACAGGCAGCTAATCCAATGATAGCAAGAAAAAGAACAAGCAATGTACCTAATTTTTTCATTATATTCCTCCAGAGGGGCTCCCTCATTATTGTTTGATTTTTTTATTTTTCAGCTTCAGATAACGTTGTTTTGGTGCGATAAAGAAACTGATGAGAAAGAAACTTGCAGATGTCAGCACGATACTTGAACCTGCAGCCAGGTTAAAGCTATAACCGATAAAAAGTCCCAAGACAGAAGCTAGAGCTCCCAAGCCTGATGAAAGAAAAATCATGGTCTTTAGACTATTGGCGTAAAGATAAGCTGTCGCGGCTGGAGTAATCAGCATGGCTACGATAAGGATGGTTCCGACACTTTGCATAGCAGTCACTGACACCAAAGTCAAGAGTATCATGAGTAGATAGTGGTAGAAATTAACTGGCATGCCCATAGCTTTGGCTAGGAGTTCATCAAAGGATGTAATCAAGAGTTGCTTGAAGAAAATCCCGATAATCAATAGAATGAGAGCTCCCATACCGATGGTAATATACATGTCTATGTCTTGCACAGCTAAGATATTCCCAAAGAGAATATGGAAGAGGTCAGTCGAGCTTTTAGCCACACTAATCAAGATAATGCCCAGAGCCAATAAAGATGAAAAGGTAATCCCAATGGCAGTGTCACTCTTGATAATAGAGTTCCCCTTGATGTAGGTGATGATGACAGAGGCAAGCAGTCCAAAGATGATAGCACCAATAAAGAAGTCAATTCCTAAAATAAAAGAAAGAGCTACACCAGGTAAGACAGCGTGCGAGATAGCATCTCCCATAAGGGACATACCACGGAGAATGATAAAAGCATCCGACCGCTCCAGCAACAATACCAATCACAACAGCTGTAATCAAGGCATTTTGGAGAAAGTGGAAGTTCTGCAATCCATCTATAAATTCTGCAATCATAGGTCACCTCCATTGAAAAAGAGTCGGTCACCATAAGCTTGTTTGAGATTGGCTTGGGTGAAGGTCTCCTTTGTTGGACCAAAGGCAATTAGCTCCTTGTTGAGAAGGAGTACCTGGTCAAAATAATGGGCAACCTTGCCGAGGTCATGGTGAACGATAAGGACAGTCTTGCCAGCTTTTTTAAGTTCTCTCAGCGTGTTCATGATGATCTCTTCACTGACAGAGTCAATCCCCACAAAGGGCTCGTCTAAGAGAATATAATCAGCATCTTGAACTAGACAACGGGCAATCAAGACACGCTGGAATTGGCCACCAGAGAGTTGACTAATCTGACGATCTGCGTAGTCAGAAAGTCCAACAATTTCTAGTGCTTCAGCCACCTTTTTGCCAGTGGTTTGCTTTTTAAAGTGTGAAAGAGTGGAATGGATGGATAGAGTCCCAGAGACACATTCTTTTTACCTTGATAGGGAAGTTGTAGTCGATATGAATTTTTTGCTCGACATAGGCAACTTTCTTAAGAGATTTTTTCATTTCTTTATCTTCGATAAAAGCATGTCCTTCATGTGGGATAATGCCCAGCATACCTTTTAATAATGTTGATTTCCCGGCGCCGTTTGGACCAATAATTCCGGTAATCGTTGGTCCTTGGAGCACTAGTGAAATATCCTTTAAGTGCCAACGTTTCTTTGTAGGAGACACTGAGGTTTTCGATACGTATCATACAGTTGTATTCCTCCTGGATTTTTAATATACCTTAATTTTTATTTTTTTTAAGTCAAGTTAATTTTTGGTAAAAATTTAAAATATTAATGATGAAATCGATCAGTAAGAGACGGCATTTTTAATTGCATTCCCCAGGGATTTTTGCTAAGCTAAGAATAAGTGAAAATAGGAAAGCGAGAACAAGATGACACGTTATCAAGATGATTTTTATGATGCCATAAATGGTGAGTGGGAAAAAGACTGCAGTCATTCCAGCCGATAAATCGAGAACAGGTGGTTTTATCGACCTTGACGAAGAAATCGAAGAGTTGATGCTAACGACGACGGACAAGTGGTTGGCAGGAGAAGATGTTCCAGAAGATCCTATCCTAGCAAATTTTGTCAAATACCACGCTATGGTGAGAGATTTCGATAAGCGAGAAGCAGATGGAATTGAGCCAGTCCTTCCTTTATTGAAGGAATACCAGAATTTAGAAAGTTTTGCGGATTTCGCAAGTAAACTAGCAGCATTTGAATTAGCTGGTAAACCAAACTTCCTTCCATTTGGAGTATCACCAGACTTTATGGATGCTAGAACCAATGTTCTCTGGGCTAGTGCACCAGGAACAATCTTGCCAGATACAACCTACTATGCGGAAGACCATCCACAGCGTGAGGAATTGTTGAACCTTTGGAAAGAAAGTACTTCTAATCTCCTCAAAGCCTATAACTTCTCAGATGAAGAAATCGAAGACTATTAGAGAAACGATTGGAATTGGACCGCCGTATCGCAGCTGTTGTCCTTTCAAACGAAGAGAGTTCAGAATATGCTAAACTTTACCATCCATACTCTTATGAAGATTTCAAAAAGTTTGCGCCTGCCTTACCTCTCGATGACTTTTTCCAAGCAGTGATTGGTCAAACTCCAGACAAGATTATCGTAGATGAAGAACGTTTCTGGCAAGCAGCAGAGCAATTCTATAGTGAAGAAGCTTGGCCTTTGCTCAAGGCAAGCTTGATCTTGAGTGTGGTCAATCTTTCAACTAGTTATCTAACAGATGAAATTCGTATTTTGTCAGGTGCCTACGGACGAGCTCTTTCAGGAGTTCCAGAAGCTCAAGACAAACGCAAGGCTGCTTACCACTTAGCTCAAGGACCATTCAAACAAGCCCTCGGTCTTTGGTATGCACACGAAAAATTCTCTCCAGAAGCCAAAGGCTGACGTAGAGAAAAAAGTGGCAACCATGATTGACGTTTATAAGGAACGTTTAGCTAAAAATGACTGGCTGACTCCTGAAACAAGAGAAAAAGCTATCGTCAAACTCAATGTTATCAAGCCTTATATTGGGTTATCCCAGAAGAACTACCAGCTCGCTATAAGGACAAGGTAGTGGATGAATCTGCTAGCCTCTTTGAGAATGCTCTAGCCTTTGCGCGTGTGGAAATCAAGCACAGCTGGAGCAAGTGGAATCAGCCAGTTGACTACAAGGAGTGGGGAATGCCTGCTCATATGGTTAATGCCTACTACAATCCACAAAAGAACTTTGATTGTCTTCCCGGCTGCTATCTTACAGGCACCATTCTATGACTTGCATCAGTCATCTTCTGCCAACTATGGTGGTATCGGTGCGGTTATTGCCCATGAAATCTCTCACGCCTTTGATACTAATGGAGCTTCCTTTGATGAAAATGGAAGCCTCAAGGATTGGTGGACAGAGAGTGACTATGCAGCCTTTAAAGAAAAAACACAGAAGGTTATCGACCAGTTTGATGGTCAAGAATCTTACGGTGCAAAAATCAATGGGAAACTAACTGTATCCGAAAACGTTGCCGACCTTGGAGGAATCGCTGCAGCGCTAGAAGCTGCTAAGAGAGAGCCAGATTTCTCAGCTGAAGAGTTCTTCCATAACTTTGCTCGTATCTGGCGTATGAAAGGCCGCCCAGAGTTGATGAAACTCATGGCCAGTGTCGACGTGCACGCCCCAGCTAAACTTCGTGTTAACGTCCAAGTGCCAAACTTTGATGACTTCTTTACAACCTATGATGTCAAAG